>Ga0209702_10000453_pt1 | contig 84485 bp, 67 predicted proteins | sample FRY01_FD_187210 | JGI IMG/M metagenome (GOLD analysis project Ga0209702, IMG submission 187210) | Freshwater microbial communities from Lake Fryxell liftoff mats and glacier meltwater in Antarctica - FRY-01 (SPAdes) (version 2) | ecosystem: Environmental > Aquatic > Freshwater > Ice > Glacier...
TCCAAGGCGTATCCAGACCCAAAAGCAAACTGTAGTGACGATGAAGTTGATATTGCACCCGCTCCTTATACCCGCTCCGACATCACTCCCCAGCCTCAAAATCGCGCACTAAATTCCCCGAAGAACCTATTTTAATGACGAATGAAGCGCGGTGATTTGATGGAGTACCTGAAGGGTGAGTTTGCCGGTGTTTTCGAGGGCTTTTGGAGAGATTTTGTCGAGGGTGTCGCCTTCTTTGTGCCAATAGGTTGCGATGTTGAAGTCGCCAATGAGGTGAAGGACGGGGAGATTGGCCTGGGTCATCAAAGGAACATGATCGTCGATGATAGTTCGCTCATAGGCTTGCACCTTGTCTGAGATCCCAAGGATTTTGGCGGCGGCGTGAGTGTGGGTTTTGAGGTTGGGGTGGGTGTCACTTCCAACGAGAAGGGGGAGATTGATGTCGCCCACGATGTCGAGAACCATGCCAAGTTTGGGCTTGTTGGAGCGGTTGTTGAGCTGTCCGGCGTAATATTTGCTGCCATAGAGGCCATCGCGGCCGTGGATATTTTCGAGAAGAGCTTCCTCGCCGTCGAAGAAGACGAGTTCGATGCTCTTGGCGGCTTTGCCATGACGGGAGAGGACGCGGGCGAGTTCGACGAGGACGCCGGTGGAAGATCCGCTGTCGTTGGCGCCAACGAAGACCTTGTCGAGATAGCGTTTGGTATCGAGGTGGGAGCCGATGATGAAGTCGACCGAGGACTGCCAATCGGGCTCGGAGTCGGGTGAGTAGCGGGCGAGGAGATTGGTGAAATTGATGGGGCCGATGGGGGTGACCGCTTTGAAGCTTTGGCGTTGCGTCTTCCAGCCGAGTTTGCCGAGTTCGGCTTCGAGATAGGCGAGGCTTTGGCGGTAGGCGTCTGACTCGGGTGGGCGGGGGCCGAAATCGGTGAGGGCCTTGACGTGGGCGAAGGCCTTGTCGCCGGAAAACTCAGCTACGGCTTCGACTGCCAGCGGCGCGGCTTTGCTGGGTGAGATCTTGGGCTCTTCCTTTTGAGAGCAGGAAGAGAGGCAAAGAAGTCCGGCGGCACCTAGGAGAAGGTTTGTGATCACGCCGCTTAATCTAGGGTGATGCCGAGAAGATTCAAGATCCTCCCGAGGTCATCGTTGCCGTAATACTCGAGTTCAATTTTGCCCTTTTTGTCCGTGTGATTGATGACGGCATGGGTGGCGAAGTGATCGCGGAGACGATTTTGAATGTCGGTGATGTGGGGATCAACGACGGGAGCGGATTTTTTGGCGGTCTGTTTTTGGCCCGATTTATGGAAATCCTGCACGAATTTCTCGGCGGCGCGCACGGTCATGTTGCGGCGGAGGATTTGATCGGCGGCGGCGAGTTGTTCCTTTGGGTCTTTAATTCCCAGGATCGCCTTGGCGTGTCCGACGGTGAGGTAGCCATCGGCAACATGCTTTTGGATGGGTTCTTGAAGGTCGAGGAGGCGCATGGAGTTGGCGACGCTGGCCCGGGATTTGCCGACGCGCCGGGCGATGAGGTCCTGCTTGAGGCCGAAATCTTTGGCGAGGCGAACGTAGCCGGCGGCTTCTTCGATGGCATTGAGGTCCTGGCGTTGTAGGTTCTCAATGAGGGCCATCTCTAGGACTTCTTGGTCGCTGGAGGGGCGTTCGATGACGGGGACGGTGGCGAGGCCTAGAAGCTGGGAAGCGCGCCAACGGCGTTCACCGGCAATGAGTTCCATCTTGTCGCCGACCTTGCGGATGATGAGCGGCTGGATGATGCCGAGTTCGGAGATGGACTGCTTCAGTTCGTTGAGTGAGTCTTCGGAAAACTTCTTCCGTGGCTGGAGCGGGGAGGCGATGATTTGGTCTAGGGCGGCCTGGATCACTGATTCTCCGGGGAGGAGCTCGACCTTCGCCTCCGGAGCCGAATCAGAGTTAGCACCCTTGATGAGTGCTCCTAGTCCTTTTCCCAACGCGCGATTAGCCATAGGTAGGATTTCTTAGCGAGAGGGCGCAATAAATGAAAGACCTGATTACCTTGTTAAGGAATCCTAAATGTTCTTGAGGAGTTCGAGGTCTTGACGGAACGGGCTTTGGAGGGCATTTCGATGTTGTGAAAACACTCCTACTCTTGTTACTCGCCACTTTGAGCTCCTTCGGGCAGGTCGTGAAGGTTCCCCCTCGGCAGATTGTGCCGATGGATGTCCAAGAGCGGGCCCAAAGCGCGGTGCAAGCCCAGGTGGACAAGACGCTGAAGGGAGACTTCGAGGGGGTGGTGGATAAGATGAATCCGGAATATCTCAAGGTGCTTTCCCGGGAGGCGAGGATCCCGGTGGAGGGGGTGAAGGCGAAGAAGCTCCTCCAGTTGCAGGGGATCGCTCAGCAAGGTGTGACCATTGAGGCTATGATTACGCTGCCTCCTGCCGGAGCCTTCGAGGTCGATTTCGGATTGGTGAAAGACCTTGTCAATGGTGAGGCGGTCAATGAGGCTGCTTATCGCAAATGGATGGTGTTTATTCCCACCGTGATGGATATCTCGGCGATGGATCGTGCCGCGCAGCCGCCGAGAATGCGGACGATTCGCAAGTGGGGCTTCGAGGTGGCGATCTCCCCAAAAGACGGGGAAGACTGGACCTTTGTGAATGGTGAAGGTGTGAATGCGCTTGAGCTTCGTAAATTGTTCAAGTTTCTTCCTCAGCAAGACAAGGCCTTCAATTTTCCGGTGAGGAAAGTCGAAGAGCTTAAGAAAAAGTAGGAAGCAAGTTTGATGGGAAAAAAGAAGGGAGAAAAGAAGCTTTCGAAAGAGTCGGAAGCCAAGCGAATCGCCAAGCTGACGAAGCGTGGACAGAGTGACTTTGTTGAAGTCAGGGGGTCTGAGATTCACGGGCGTGGAGTGTATGCGGTGCAAGCGATCAAGAATGAAGACTACTTTATAGAGTATGTCGGTAATCTTATTAGCAAGGAGGTGAGTGAGAAGCGGGCGTGGAAGCAGATGGCGAAGGCCGAAAATTCGGGAGTGGCGGCGGTTTACATTTTTAATCTTACCAACAAGTGGGATCTTGATGGGAGTGTGGAGTGGAATCCCGCCCGCTTGATTAATCATTCCTGCGAGCCCAACAGCGAGGCGGTTCAGGATGGGAAGCGGATTTTTCTGCAGGCACTTCGGGAGATCGAGGTCGATGAGGAAATCACCTTTGACTACGGTTTTGATATTGAGTGCTACAAGGATCACCCGTGCCTTTGCGGTTCTGAAAAGTGCGTGGGGTATATCGTTGCTCGTGAGCAGCATGTAGAGCTTGCGAAAAGAATCGCGGGAGGCCAAGACACGGAGGGCGAGTAGCTCCGCTTTTGCCATCACAGAGCTTTCTAACTTCTTTGACACCATGAAATTGATACCCATCATTCTCGCATTGTGCTCTACGCTCTCGTTCGCGGGCGTTCCCGAGCGGGCCAAGCAGCACACCCGCGTGTATGATCTGGCGTATGAAACTTGGATTAGTGATGTTCGGACCGCCTCTGACAACGATGCCCAGAATGCGGCGTGGTTGCGCCGTCCTGATCCTGTGGCGGCTGGAAAGTCCGTTTGGGATGAGATCCGCAACGATCTTGCGGAAGCTTGGACGCTCGAGTATGCGGCCTGGATGTTTACGAATACGCCCGAAGCTGCGGTGGCAAACCAGGAAGGGCAGCCGTCCCCCGCGAAGTTGATTCGCGATGCGGTGGAGAAGCATCACCTGCAGAGTTCGAAGGTTGGGCCCTACTGTATCGCGTTGACCCACGTTCAGGATCCGCGGGGGATGAGGCTTCTTGAAATCATTGAGAAGGAAAATCCCAATGCGGACGTGAAAGGTGCGGCGGCCTTGGGGCAGGCAATTTTGCACCGTCGTCTGGGCGATGAAAAGCATGGGATGTATCACCGTCAGGAGAATCTCAAGCAGGCGATCCAGGCACCGGAGCTGGTGGTGGGAAAGACGACCACTCTCGAGATTGCCAAAGACGAGATTTTTCGGATGCTCCAACTGACGGTGGGCGTCCGCGCCCCTGACTTTAGAGGCGTTGATATCACCCAGAAAGTTTTTTCTTTATCGGAAGACGAGGGCAAGGTGGTCATTCTCTTTTTCTGGCATGCCTTGATGCCTGCCCATGATCAAAGCCTCGCGCTTATGAAGCAGTATCAGGAGGAGTTCGCGGGCAAGGAGGTCGCGATTTTGGGGGTCAATATGGACAACCCGTTGACTCTTCGAAAACTCACTGCCGACGGAACGGTGAACTGGCGGAATTTCTCGGATTCGACTCAGAAGATTTCCAAGCTCTATCGTATTGAGCGCTGGCCGTATGTTTACGTTTTGGATCAGAATCAGACGATTCGCTACGTGGGCGAGCCGGGAGCGTTTGTGAAGATTACCGCAGCTGATCTCTTGGAACAGCCACCGGCAAAGATGTCCCCTCCGTTATCAGAAGGGGAGTAAACGCCCGAAGGCCTCGCTGAGGTCGAGGATGTTGTTCCACCAGTTCCAGGCGAAATCCTTCATGGTGAGGTAGTCTTGGGTGACGCAAAGGAGAACGGTCAGGAGGATCAGGTTCGCGAGGAAGATGATCATCAGCGAGAAGAAGGTCCCGTGCTCTTTGAGATCCGGCTGATCCTTTGGAATCATCCAGACCGTCCAGATGATGTGGAAGCACCAGGTTGCGCCGAGGAGGACGAGGAGGCCGTCATCGGCGTAGGTTGAGGGCCTGAAGAAGTTGACGAAGCCATAAATGGCGACGGCGACGACGGACCAGAAGGGGACAAAGTAGGGAGCGAGGGCGATGAGAATATTTGATTTATTCGTCATGATGTAGCCGCCATCCGCGCTGAAGCGAAGATCGCTAATCCGCCCCCCGCATAAGTAAACAAACATCGCGTGGGTCATTTCGTGCCCCAGGACGTAGAGCAGCAGCAGGGTGTCAGTGACCTTTGCTAAGAGGAGGCAGCTCAGGGTGATGGCGGCCCCGACGAGGAAGCGGAAAAATTCGGGGGACTTCCAAAAGGTCAGAAGGATTTGCTGGTGCCCGACTCGTTGGAACAGCGTGATGACGGTGACGAAGCACAGCGGAAGCAGGGCGAGGGCCATGAGCCAGCTGAAAATGCGTTTGAGGGCCGGCAAATTCAGGGAGTTGGGCTCATCAAGGTATTCGGCCGATCCGGCGATGGCGGCGTGACGGGTCATTCTTTCGCGGCGGCTGTGACTCCGGTTATTTCGAATGTCGCGTGCTTTGTCGAAGGATGCTTTGACCCTCTCTCCAAAGCTGGGGGGCCGCGTCCGGCGCGAGTTGCGGGAGCGGGGGCTGGATTTAGCTAAAGTTCGGCGGTTGGCCATTGGAATGGTTAAGTTAACTTAATCATTAGAAAAAATAAAGCGAATCTCTTTCTTTCCCCTACGATTATTGGCCCGCGCTTTGCTAGGATGCCAGCGTGAGCGACACCGAAAATCTTCCGGGGCTGGTAAAATTGGACCCATGGCTGACGCCCTATGCCTCTGCCATTCGAGATCGGAGCCAGCGATTTGAGGTTCGCTTACAGGGGCTGACGCCTCTGACAGCCTTTGCCAAGGCTCACGAGGAGATGGGGATTCACCTTGTCAAGGGGGAGTGGATTTACCGTGAATGGGCACCGCGAGCCCATGCTTTGTTCCTGACGGGGGAGTTTTGTGATTGGTCCCGTGAGGCCTACCCGCTCGAGCGGGTCACCGAGAACGGGATTTGGGAAATCAAGCTTCCGGCTGAGGTGCTGAAGCATGGCGATCTCGTGAAGGTCCATATCGTGGGATCCAACGGGGCCATGGATCGGATTCCGGCGTACATTCGGCGGGTCGTTCAGGATGAGGCAACGCATGGTTTTTCCGGGCAGGTTTGGAGTCCGGCGGAGGAATATCCGTGGAAGAATTTGCCACCTGGCCAGATCAAAGCGCCCCGGATTTACGAAGCCCACGTCGGGATGGCGACCGAAAAGAATCGCGTCGGCACTTACCGCGAGTTTGCCGACGATATTTTGCCCCGCATCGCCCGGCTTGGTTACAATGTTGTTCAGCTCATGGCGATTGCCGAGCATCCCTATTACGGGAGCTTCGGGTATCACGTGGCGAACTTTTTCGCGCCGAGTTCACGGTGTGGGACGCCGGAGGATTTGAAGTATCTTGTCGATACCGCTCACGGATACGGGATTGCGGTCCTGATGGACATCGTGCATTCTCACTCGGTCAAGAATATCGCCGAGGGGCTTTCGGCCTTCGATGGGGAAGAGGGGTTGTATTTTCACGAGCGCGAGCATCCCCAGTGGGATTCGCGGCTCTTTGATTACAGTCGCGATGAAGTCCTGCAATTTCTCCTTTCGAACCTCACCTACTGGCTGGAGGAATTTCAGTTCGACGGTTTCCGTTTCGACGGGGTGACCTCGATGCTTTATCATCATCATGGGGATATCGACTTTGATCACTATGATTGTTACTTCACGGACGGAGTGGAGTGGGACGCCCTCACCTACCTTCAGTTGGCCAATCAGCTCATCCACGAGATCAACCCACACGCGCTGAGTATTGCCGAAGAGATGAGCGGCATGCCGGGGCTGTGTCGCCCGCTTTCGGAAGGCGGAGTGGGCTTTGATTTTCGGTTGGCGATGGGGATTCCCGATCACTGGATTAAGCTTCTCAAGCACACCCCGGACGAAAACTGGGACCTTGGAGAAATCTATAACACTCTCGTCAACCGTCGCTATGGCGAGAAGACGATCGCTTACGCCGAGAGTCACGATCAGGCCCTCGTGGGGGACAAGACGCTCGCGTTTTGGCTCATGGATGCTGCGATGTATCATCACATGCAGAAGGGAGATCCCGATCCGGTCATTGATCGCGGGATGGCTCTTCACAAGATCCTGCGCCTCTTCACGCTGGCGGCGGGAGGGGAAGGTTTTCTCACGTTCATGGGGAACGAGTTCGGCCATCCGGAGTGGGTGGACTTCCCTCGTGAGGGCAATGACTGGAGCTATCAATACGCCCGCAGGCAGTGGTCTTTGGCCGATAATCCCGAGCTCAAATATGGTGAACTTGAAGCATTTGACGCGGCTCTCATGAAGATCGCGCCCTTCGTTCTCGATACCCCGCCGGCGAAGTTACTGAACTTGGATCAAGGGAACCAATGTCTTCAATTTGAGCGGGGGGCCTTGATTTTTGCCATCAATCTGAGCCCTAACCAATCGGTCGTGGATTATGAATTCCCGGTCGATGAACAGGGCTCGTATGAATTGCTCCTTTCGTCAGACGACGAGGAATTTGGCGGGCACAAGCGGGTTGATCCCTCGATTGATTACCATGCTCCCAAGGGGAAACTCAGCATTTACCTGCCGTGTCGTTCGGCCTTGGTGTTTCGGAAAAAGTAGGAGCGATCAACGTCCCCGTTGCCAGGCTTTCACTTTGTTGTTCTGGAAATCGACCCAGGCGGCGCGGTAGGGGAGGTAGTCGATAGACATCGAGTGGCCAAAGTAAGGATCGTAGTAACGTCCATGGTCCCGGCGACCGTAATGATCGCGGTAGCCATATCCGAATCCACTGTAGAAGCCCTCGTTGTAAACCGGAGCGAGGCCGAGGTAATCCCAACGTTCGAAGCGCTCGCCTTTCTGTTCGCCTTCGGACTTGGAGTCAGCCTTGCCCCAGGCGAGGAAGACGGCGGTGGGAGTCATGCCATTTTCGATTTTCCCAACCTGGACGAGAGCCTGATGGCTCTGGCTCAGATCATGGTAGAGGGCGGGGTTTTTCTCGATACGAGTTGCCGGAGTGTTGACCGAACAACTGACGAAGAGAAAGGCTGCAAGGGGGAGGAGAAACAGGGATTTCACGTCCATAAACTAGATGAGCTGGCGGGCCGGTGCAACTGCTTAGCGACCTTGCAGGATTTTATCGGTTTCGAGGCCGGTGAGGGATTTGAGTCCTTTAATCATGCGGGCGAGGATAAAGCCGCCGACGACGAGAAGCGGGACTCCGATCACGAGGAATCCCCAGCCGGTGATGCGTCCCACGTCTGCGTTGTAAAGTTCCTTCCAGTCTGTTGCGGTGGGGTCGAGGTCATGAAGGAAGTAAAAGGCGAGGCCGAGATTCATGACGGAGGAGAGGCAGAAGGAGCCGAAAAAGAGGAGGGTGGAGCTCCAAAGGAGTTTGCCGAGTTCAGATTCCTTGCCATGGGCTTTCACTTTTTTGTTAATGCGACCGTGGTCAAAGATGTGTTCGTTGTAAACGAAGGCATTGAAGAGCGGGGTGGCAGATTTATGGGTGAGGAGGAAGAGGGAGCCGAGGATGAGGGGCTGGATCGCTTCCTTGATTCCGAAGAGAAGAGGGGCGTGCTTTCGGGTTTCTGGGTTGTCGTCCCAAAAAAGATAGATTGTGATGAGTCCGGTGAGGAGGACGTTACCCACTCCGACGGCAGAAAAAGTGTTGAGTTTCTTGTGCTGGATGAAGTGCCAGATCCCGTAGGCGAGCGGGATGGAGATCGCGAGGCCCATCGCGAGGTAGGGTCCGAGGTGCCAAGCTTTGGCTCCGGGATCGCTGGGGTCCTTACTGCAGTGGCTCAGGATGAGCACGGGCAGGATGACATTGACGATGATGTCGGTGAGCGGGTTGTCCTGCTTTTTGGGAGCGGGTGCGAGCGTTTCGTTCAGAGCGGTCATTTTATCAGAAGGAGAGATGCAGAAAGGGCCCGCGAAAGAGCGGGCCCTTGGGAAAAGATGCTAGAAAAATTACGCGGAGTAAATGGAATTTCCAGTGGAGCGGAGCTCGTCGCAAGCCTGCTTCATGCGGTCGCAAAGTGACTGCTCGGCTTTTTTGAGGTAGCTGCGGGGGTCGTAGTACTTTTTGTTGCCGACTTCGCCGTCGATCTTGAGCATGCCTTCGATGTTCTCGCACATGTGGGTGACGATGGGGCGTGAGAAGGCATACTGGGTGTCGGTGTCGATGTTCATCTTGATGACGCCGTAGTCGAGAGTCTCCTGGAGGTCATCGCTGGAAGTTCCGGAGCCGCCGTGGAAAACGAGGTCCATTTCAGCTTCGGGGCCATACTTGTCGGTGACGACCTTTTGTCCGTCGCGGAGGATGGTAGGCTTGAGCTTTACGGAGCCGGGCTTGTAGGCACCGTGGACGTTGCCGAAAGTGGCCGCGAACATGAAACGACCGATGGGCTTGAGGGTCTCGTAGACCTGCATCATGTCCTCGGGAGTGGTGTAGAGCTTCTCGGCGGGAAGGCCGGAAGTGTCGTGCCCGTCCTCTTCGCCACCGACGCAGCCCGCTTCGATTTCGAGGATGATGTCGAGTTCGACGCATTCCTTGAGGAGCTCGGCGGAGATTTTCATGTTCTCATCAAGGTCGACGACGGAACCGTCGAACATGTGGGACTGGAAAAGAGGGCCTTTGCCTTCGGCGATGCGCTTGCGGGAGGCCTCGAGGAGGGGGCGGAGGAATGAGTCGACCTTGTCGGGGTGGCAGTGGTCGGTGTGGAGCGCGACGAGGATGTCGTATTTCTCAGCAAGAAGGTGGACGGCTTCGGCGAGCACGATGGCACCGAAGGCGGCGTCGTTCACGGCGGTGCCGGAGGCGAACTGTCCGCCACCGGTGGAAACCTGGATGATGCCGTCGGACTTTGATTCGGCAAAGGCCTTGAGCGCTCCACTGGCGGTAGTGAGAGAGGTGATGTTGATCGCTGGGTAAGCGTAGCTGCCCTTCTGGGCGGCATCGAGCATCTGACGGTATTGTTCTGGAGTCGCGACGGGCATGACGAAGGCCGGACTACTCTAGAATTACGGGCTAGGCAAGGACGGTTTCGGCTTTTGGCGGGGCCTCTCCAATTCAGAAATCGGTCCGGATCTTCGTGAAGTTGATTTTAACGAGCGATTGCCTATTTTCCGAGCGGAACGGGCTCGATCCGGTCGATCGTGATGTGAACCGAGAGAGAGTATTGGTTCCCTTCCTGGCCGGTGCCGAGGATGACGGAGTGGCCATTATTGGTGCGCCAGAGGTGGGAGTCGAGGATGAGTCCGTCCTGGAGGTCGTCGGAGCTCGGATCGTCGGCCCGGTTGATGGGGTCGTCATGAAGGATGGTGAATTTACGCATGTCGTATGAAGTTAAGACGCTCTAAGATTATGAAAACTTAGTAGAAAAATCTCACAAAACGAGCTCATGGACAAGAACGGGAACCCACTCAAGGGCAAATGGATAGCGGGATTTTTCAAGCAGAAGACAGCGAGAATGACGTGTGGAAACAAGGTGGAGCTGTATTTTGAAGGAGATGAGGCCTTCGAGGCCATGGCGGATGCGATTCGTTCGGCGGCTCTTTTTGTTCACTTGGAAATGTATCTTTTTTTCTCGGATGTGGTTGGGAAGCGGTTCGCCGGTTTACTTTCGGAGAAGGCTCGCGAGGGGATTCCGGTGAGAGTTGTTTATGATGCCATCGGTTCCATCGAGGCTTCGGACCGCATGTTTGAGGAGATGGAGAAGGCTGGCGTGGTGGTCGAGATCTTCCGACCGGTCGCTCCGTGGCGGAAGAGAAGTGGAATTCTGGGGCGGAATCATCGCAAAAATCTTATCATTGATGGGCGGATCGCTTTCACCGGTGGGGTGAATTTGGGCGATCATTGGTCGCGGGCGGAAATGGGTGACAAGGTCTGGCGTGACACTCACCTGAGGCTAGAGGGGCCGGTGGCGGCGGCGTGTGATGACTTTTTCAGGGAAACCTGGAAAAAGGTGGATGGGGGCGAACTTCCCGAAGAAGGGCATTTTCAAATCGATGAAATAGGCCCGGGCGAGAGCGATTGTCTGGTGGTGGGCAGCGGGGGCTTCGCGAAAGGGAAGGCGATCCGCCGTCTCTTCTCGGATGCCTTTCAGGCCGCGGAGCGCGATGTCGTGATGACCATGGCGTATTTTGTCCCTCCCAGATTTTTGCTGAAGATTCTACGAAAACGGGCGAATGAGGGGGTGAATATCGAAGTGTTGGTCCCGCGAGATTCGGATGTGGCGGTGGCGGATTGGTTGCGGGAAGGGCTCTATCCGGGGCTGCTGAAGCACGGGATCAAGTTTCATGAATACCTGCGGAGTGTCCTTCATGCGAAGAGTGTCGTGATCGATGATCATCTCGCTTTGGTGGGGAGCTCGAACTTTGACTACCTCTCGATTTCCTGGAACTGGGAGCTGGCGGTGGTGATTGATGATGCGGAGGTCGCGAAAAAGTTGCAGGATCAATACGCGATTGATCTGGAGGACAGTGAAACCGTCGATGAACAATCGGCCGGAGCGCGACCGTGGTGGCGGAGGATGATGTCGTGGATTGGGGCCTCGATTATTCGCCGGTTTTAGGGGGCGCAAAAAAAGGGACCGGCTTTCGCCCGTCCCTCTTTGAAGGTCTTTTTCTGTGGGTCGCTTAGACCATGGAAGCGATGAGCTTCTCGAGCTTCACGATATCTGCTGAGAAAGCGCGGATGCCTTGGGCGGTCTTTTCGGTCGCCATGGCGTCTTCGTTGTATTCAAAGCGGAAGGCTTTCTCGTCGAGCGAGATTTTCTCGAGATCGCAGTCGGGAGCATTTTCGTTGAGCTTTTGTTCGAGAGGTTCGTTGGAGTCCTGAAGTTCCTTGAGGAGGCTCGGGGAGATGGTGAGGAGATCGCAACCCGCGAGGGAGGTGATCTGACCGATGTTGCGGAAGGAGGCGCCCATGACTTCGGTCTTGTAGCCGTGCTTCTTGTAGTAGTTGTAGATCTTGGCAACGGACAGGACGCCCGGATCGTTGTCGCCGACGTATTCTTCGCCGGTCTCCTTCTTATACCAGTCGTAGATGCGACCGACGAAAGGTGAGATGAGTTGGACGCCTGCTTCGGCGCAAGCGACGGCCTGGGAGAAGGCGAAGAGGAGGGTGAGGTTGCAGTGAATGCCTTCCTTCTCGAGTTCTTCGGCAGCCTTGATGCCTTCCCAAGTGGAAGCGATCTTGATGAGGATGCGGTCCTTGGAAATGCCCTCGGCGTCATAGGCGGCGATGAGCTGCTTGGCCTTGGCGATGGTGCCGGTGGTGTCGAAGGAGAGGCGGGCATCGACCTCGGTCGAGACGCGACCGGGAACGATCTTAAGAATCTCAATCCCGAAGAGAATGAGGACGCGGTCCATGATCGCTTCGATGAGCGCGTCACCGGTAAGTCCGGAATCCTTGTTCTCATTGACGGCCTTCTCAACGATGGACTGATACTCGGGCTTGCTGGCAGCCTGGAGGATGAGTGAAGGGTTGGTGGTGGCGTCCTGGGGCTGGTATTCCTGCATGGATGCGAAATCACCGGTGTCAGCAACGACGGTGGTGAACTCCTTTAGGCGATCAAGTTGAGATGACATAACTCCTTCTCCATGCCTTTTGCTGACAATTGACGCAAGCCTTTCTTGTCGTGACGGAGGGTGGGGTGATCAAGCCCGGAGGGTTGGATCAAGCCCGCTTATCGCGTTCTATTGAGAAAGTCTTCCTTTTCGTCGTCTTGGAAAAGGAGCTGCCAACGCGGTGCCGACGCCCTGTTCGTCGAAGTCGAGATCAGCCATCGCCAAAGCCCGCCGAGTCAGGAAAGCCTCCTGAGCATCAGCCACGCCCGATCTTCGCGACCCCGCCCCAGCCGCAAAAAGAGGGGTCGCCTTTCGCTTACGAAGGGGCGTAGGATCAGGCGAAGTAATTCACGCCCGCTTTGAAGAGGGGTTGGTGCTTGTTGCCGGTGATGTTTTGGGCGACGTCGGGGCCGCGGCGTTCGGTGTGGCCCATCTTGCCGAAGACGCGGCCGCAGGGGCTGGTGATCCCTTCGATGGCGTGGATGGAGCCGTTGGGGTTGAACTCCGGGTTCATGGTAGGGATACCTTCGAGGTCGGTGTATTGCGTGGCAATTTGTCCGGCGGCGGCGAGCTTTTGGATCTCTTCTTCGGTGGCGTAGAATTTCCCTTCGCCGTGGGAGAAGGGGATGTTGTGGAGGTCGCCGACCTGGGTTCCGGCGAGCCAGGGTGAGAGGTTGGAGGCGATGCGGGTGGTGGCGTAGCAGGCGATGTGGCGACCGATGTCGTTGTAGGTGAGGGTCGGGGCACCGGGTTGAGGATCTCGGATTTCGCCGTAGGGGACGAGCCCGGTTTTGACGAGAGCTTGGAAGCCGTTGCAGATGCCCAGGATGAGGCCGTCGCGATTTTTGAGAAGATCCATGACGGCATCGGTAATCCGGGGACTGCGGAGGATGGTGGCGATGAATTTGCCGGATCCTGCGGGTTCGTCACCGGCGCTGAAGCCGCCGGGAAGCATGAGGATTTGCGAATTCTTGATGTGGTCGGCGAGAGTCTTGAGTGATTCTTCGACCGCTTGTGGAGTGAGGTTGCGGAAGACTTCGATGTGGGCCTTGGCCCTGGCATCGTGGAAGGCCTTGGCGCTGTCATACTCGGAGTTCGTGCCTGGGAATGTGGGAATGATGACTTTGGGACCTTGAACGTTCAAGGTTGCACGTCGAACCTTGAACGTTGAAGTGAAGACATGGGCTTCGCTGGTGGAGGGATCGGTGGTTTCGGGGTAGATCTCGGCGAGGGGTTCGGTCCAGGCTTCGAGGAGATCGTCGAGTGAGAGGGCTTCTTCGCCGATTTGGATGAAGGGTTCATCTTGGGTTCTTCCGATGACAGTGGCTCCGGGGATTTCGGATTCGGATTCGATGAGGAAGGAGAGAAAGCGTTCCTGATAGAGGTCGAGGTCGGTCTCGATGAGGGCTCCGATTTGGTTACCGAAGGCCATCTTGGAGAGGCCGGTGGCGAGGCCGCCGTGATCGAGGGTGTGGGCGGCGAGGAGATCGGAGGCGTGGAGGGTGTGGGCGATTTCCTTGAGTCTGGCGAAGTTGGGGAGTTGGTTTTCGTCGCGTGGGATCTCGATGAAGGAGATGAGCGAACCGGCTTTTTTGAACTCGGGAGAGGTGACGTGATTCGTGCTGCCCGGTGCGAGGGCGAAGGAGACGAGGGTGGGTGGGACGTCGATGTCGTTGAAGGTTCCGGACATCGAGTCTTTGCCGCCGATCGCGCCGAGGCGGAGTTCGTGTTGCGCTTTGAAGGCTCCGAGGAGGGCGGCGAAGGGCAGGCCCCAGCGTGCGGGGTCGTCGCCCAGTTTTGGGAAATATTCTTGCAGGGTGAGGCGGATGTCGGAGAGTCGGGCTCCGGAGGCGACAGCGCGGCAGACCGATTCGGTGACGGCGTAGGCCGCTCCGTGGTAAGGCGACCAAGTTGCGAGGTTGGGATTGAAGCCCCAGGACATGTGGGTGCAGACGGTGCTGTGGCCTTCGAGGAAGGGAAGGGTGGCGACCATGGCATCGACGGGGGTGCGTTGGAACTTGCCGCCGAAAGGCGAGAGGACGGTGCCGGCTCCGACGGAGGAGTCGAAGCGTTCGCCGAGGCCTTTTTGGGAGGCGGTGTTGAGGTCGCCGAGGGCTGCTGTAAATGCGCCCATTGACGGTCGAGTAGGGATGGGCTGGTCCGCGGGTCGCGCGTAGATCACGGGGTCGATGAAGAGGAGGGTCTTTCCGTCTTGCGCGAGGAGGACGTTTTCGTCGTGGAGGTCTTCGATGAGGAGATCAAGGGCGGGGATGTAATAGTCGTCGTTCCGGAAGCGGAAAGCTCCGAGTTCCTTTTCTAGGTAGTTCGAAACGAATTCCCTTTTGGCTAGGAGAACTTTTCCATCCGATCCTTTCGCCGCTATTTTGAGAGGTTGGCTGACTAGGAAGGAGACGGAGAGATTGTCAAAGAGGAGTCCTTCCAAACGATACGCAGTATCCGGGAAAAGGAGCGCGTGAAGTTCCAAGCGGTCGAGATACTGCCGCCAGTGACCGTGGTAAGATCCGGTATTTGCTTTGAGGACTCGGTCTGAGCCGGGCTTGAAAACAACTCTCTGTTCGGCTCCGGCTACTTTGGGGCCGGCTTTCCATTCCTGATCAAATAGTGCCGCTCCGTAGTCGAGGTGGCTTAGGCTACTTCTAAGCTGCTGTTCTTCGATGGAACGTATTGTCCGGTGGAGCTCTTGTCGTTCGGCTCGTGTTTTTGGCTCTGCGAGGCCAGATCGTTCACTTGCTGCGTGAACTCTTCCAAGGATATTTGCGATTGTGTCTTTGAGATCTCCAAGGAGGTCTCGACATTTTTGCGATGTCCTTCGCTGAGATAGAATGTTTCTGAGTTGTTCATGATTTGATGATAGCGGAGATGTCAAGGGGTCGCAAGTTTTGACGTGGACGGTCGCTTCGGATTGGACGCCGTTGGTATCGAGAAATTTGCGGGAGAGGTCGACGATGGTCTTGCCGCGCCAGGTCATGCGGAGACGTCCGCTGTCGGTGACGGTGGCGACGTGGACACACTCGAGGTTTTCCTTGTCGGATTCGGCGATGAAGTAGGGCGCTTCGGAAGGGTCGACGCAGATGGCCATGCGCTCTTGGGATTCGGAGATGGCCAGTTCGGTGCCATCGAGGCCGTCGTATTTCTTGGGGACGGCATCGAGATTGATGTCGAGGCTGTCGGCGATTTCACCGATGGCGACGGAGATTCCGCCTGCTCCGAAGTCGTTGCAGATTTTGATTTTGGGAGCGAGTTCCGGGTTGCGGAAGAGTCGTTGGATTTTGCGCTCGGTGGGGGCGTCGCCTTTTTGGACCTCGGCGGAGTTGTCGAGGGCGTCCTCGGTGTGTTCCTTGGACGATCCGGTGGCACCGCCGACGCCATCGCGTCCGGTGCGGCCGCCGATGAGGAGAATGTAGTCGCCGGTGGAAGGTCCGCCGCGGAAGACGTTTTTGCGGGGAGCGGCGGCCACGACGGCACCGATCTCCATGCGCTTGGCAGCGTAGTTGGGATGGTAAACCTCGGAGACCTTGCCGGTGGCGAGGCCGATTTGGTTTCCGTAGGAAGAATATCCGTGGGCGGATTCCTGGCAGATTTTACGCTGGGGGAGCTTGCCGGGAATGGTGTCGGCATAGGGCGTGCGTGGGTCGGCGGCTCCGGAGACCCGCATCGCTTGGTAGACGTAAGAGCGGCCACTCAGGGGGTCGCGAATACAACCGCCGAGGCAGGTCGCGGCCCCGCCGAAGGGCTCGATTTCGGTGGGGTGATTGTGGGTTTCGTTTTTGAATTGGACGAGCCATTCTTCGAACTCGGGTTTTGGCTCGGACTTTGGCTCGGGCCGGTCGTCCGGGGCGGTGCTGGAGAGGCTAAGAGCCTCTCCTACGGGCACCTTGACGACGATGGAGGCGGCGTTGATTTCGTTGGAGACTTCGACGTTGTCGAGTTCGCCGGACTTGCGCAGTTCCTTCATTCCCATGAGGGCGATGTCCATGAGTGAGATGACGCGGTCGGTGTCGGGGCCGTAGACGTCATCGCGGACCATGAGGTAGGTTTTGTAAGTGTCCTCGATGACCTCGGTGCCTTCGTCGAAGGTGATCTTGGCGATCTTCGACATGAAGGTGGTGTGGCGGCAGTGGTCGGACCAATAGGTGTCGAGCATGCGGAGCTCGGTGATGGTGGGCTCGCGGTCTTCGCCGAGGAAATAGTTCTGGGTATGGACGAGGTCGGCCGTGGTCATGGCGAGGCCGAGTTCGGAGCGGTAGGCGTCGAATTCGGATTCCGATTTTGCATTGAAGCCATCGAGGATGGCGACATCGGGAGGAGTGGGAGAGGCTTGGCGCTTGGAAAGCGCCGCCACGGGGACCTCGTGGGAGTCGACGGGATTGATGAGATACTTTTTGATGGCGGCGAGGTCATCGGGCGAAATGTGGCCTTTGAGAATGACGACGTGGGCGGAGGCGACGAAGGGGCGATCTTTGCCGGTGAGAATCTGGACGCACTGGGCGGCGGAGTCGGCGCGTTGGTCGAACTGGCCGGGGAGGAATTCGATGCCGAAGGAGGTTTCGTCGTCTGAGAGTGAAATCTCGGAGGAGGCGGTTTCGACTTGGGGCTCGGAGAGGATGAGGCGCGAAGCTTGCGCGAATTCCTCGTCCGAGAGGCCGTCGAGGTCGTATCGTTGCACGATGCGGGCGGATTCGATCGAATCGAGTGCGAGATTGGCGCGGAGGTCAGCGACGAGGTGAGCGGATTCGCTGGCGAAGGGGGCGGATTTTTCGACGAAAAGACGGTGCATGGCGAAAGAACGAGCGCACAGCTTAGTCAGCGAAGGGGTAAGGACAAGTGTCTTGGGATCGAAGGGATCGATTGTGAATAAGTTTCAGGGGTTAGGGGCTCTCTTTTCGCCGCTCTATTTTGAGGTTTTTACTTTCAAGGGGTCTTTTATTCGGCGCGAGCGGGTAGCTGAGTGACGCGGTAGAGGCGGAGGCTGTCAGTGGGCCCGATGGAGTCGGTGAGAGTCGACTGCCTACCAGTCGCGGTGAGGGGAGATCCGATGAGAGCCCAACCATTCCGTGGGTCGTTGGTGGATTCCAGTTGGTAGCGCTGTCCGAACTGGCTGGTGAAGGTGATGGTGGGAAGATTTGGAGCATTGGTGATGCTGAGAATCCGGGGAGCGCTTGCGGTGATCACGCCACCCTGGCAGATGACATGAAGGCGCATAACGCGGGTTCGGGCTTGGGATGCGGTGGTGAGATCAAGGGCACGGATCGTTTGAACTCCGTTATTGTTAGAGAGTATTTCCTCGTTCACGAAGGCCGGTCCGGAGGTCCAATTTTTCAGGTCGGAAGAGACCTCGGTGAGAATGGCGAACTTGGTGGGGTCGACGAAGTTCCGGGTGTAAGTGAGAGCGAGGGCGTTGTCGTCGCGGTCGTAGGCGGGAACCGGGAAGAGGGCGGAATCGTCCGTGGTGGGATCCATCATGAGGGCGAACTCGAAGAGGTTGCTGAGACCGTCGGCGTCAGGGTCGTCGTTCTTGCCCGTTTGGCCGGGAGTCTCGGCGCCGAAGTTTCGGACGACCCAATCAGAATAGGAATCGAAAACCGTGATCGTGGCGGTTTGCGAATCGGTGAGCCCGAAGGCGGAGGCTTCGAGTCGCGCGGTGTAAACTCCGGGGCTGCTGAAGGAGATCTCTGTTACCGGCAGGGTGGGTTCGGAGAAAGTCACTTGGCCGGGGCCGCTGACGAATCGCCACAGGAAGGAAACTGAGGCTGGGCTAAAGGATCCGTAGGATACGGTCGGAGTGATGGTGAGGCCCTCGCCGAGCGAAAGGGTGAGAGTTTCGGGGACTTGGATGGACAGGGTGTCTCCATTTCCGGGTGTTCCGTTGAGGGTGAGGCTGGGCGACCAGTTTTGCTTGTTGGCCCAGGCGGAGCGGTCGAGCGAGGGGTCGTTGAAGTTTAGCGAGAATCCGGTGCCATTGGCAGCGGGATACCAGTCATCGTATTCGAAGTCATGGATGCCGGCGTTGATGCTGGTGATTTCGAGGCGGAGACGTTCGCCTCCGTTGTCGAGTTTGCCACCGTATTCGCCGGCGATGTTGAAGCCGTTGCCGTAGAAGTTTGTGAATGCGGCGAGGTTATGGACGACGAGGATGAACTGGCCGGGTTGCAGGAGCATATCAGGGAATGCGAAATCGATGCCTTCGGTGAAGCGAACTCCGGCGAGGTTGAGGGCTTTGGTTCCGACATTTTGAAGCTCGATGAATTCCAAGTCGGAGCCTCCTGCGGGGTCATACATGATCTCGCTGATGCGGAGATTTTGGAGAAGAAGGACTTCGTTCACGAGGGTGGCGGAATTTGAGTAACCGGGAGTGGGGATGACAAAGTTGCGATAGGCGGCACTACCATTGGTGATTCGTCCTCGTGAAATGTCGGCTCTTTGGTTGACCCAGTGGACTTGGTCGATGAGCACTTCGTTGTCGCCGCGCAGCGCAATCCATTCGTTGTTCGAGGCGAGCTTGAAGGGGAGTTGGTTGGCCCGGGAAGGGTTGGCGGAATCACCCAGCGGAGTGAAGAGGGCAAAGCCGTTGGCGTTGATAAAGCTCAGGTTTGCGATGCGGTGCTTGTTGGGATAGTTGACGGGTTCGTCGGTGATGGAGAGAGACCCGAGAGCGACAGGCGAGGAGGACGGATTGAAGAGTTCGATGAAGTCGTTCTCGAAGATCGCGGCATTTTGCGACATCCATTCGTTGACTCGAAGACTGGAGGGGTTGCCGAGAGAGACGGCCTGGTTTGCGGCTCCGAAGGTGGGAGAGCAAAGTTGCCAGGTGGTCGTTCCCGGTCCGGTTCTTCCGAGGGAGTGATCGGGGATTTGGAGGCCAAAAGTGAGGGCGTCAATCTGGCTGCCGCCATTGGCTGCGGTGTCGTAGAGGGAGAGGGTTTCGCCCTGACCATCGAGATTGAACCCGGTGTAGAGTCCGGGAGTAGAGAGTGGCAATCCGCCCCGAATGATGAGGTAGCCGTCGGCAGGAATGGTGGTCCCGGCAGGGAAGGTGTAGCGGGTCGGATTTGCAGGGTCATCGGAGAGGCTCATGCCCTCGAGCGAGAGGGGCGAGGCTCCGCTGTTGTGAAGCTCGAGAAGGTCGGGGGTGATCCCGTCGATTGTCTCGGTGACATTGTTCACGGCGAGAATTTCGCTGATGTAAAGCGAGCCATGCGGTGATTCAAAAGTGCCGCTGCTGGTGGCGAGGGTGGCAGCTCCCGGAGGTCCGATGACGGGGGTGATTTGGCTTTCGATGAAGATGCGCCGCGTATCCATGAAGGTGCGCATTTGTTCAAGCTGAGCGGTCGGGACCCAGTCACCGATGCTGTTGTCGAGGAGTTCATCGAATTCCTGCTTTGAGAAGGTGGTCTGGAGGAGTTCCCGGAGAGCGGCGTAGTAGCGGTCGATGATGTCGGGGTGGGTGAAGAAGGGGACGAAGGGATTGAGCACATCGCCCCTTTCAATCATGTCGAAGAGGGTATGGTTCGGGTCCGTGATGCGGCTGCTGTCACCAATGCTCAAGATGGTATCGAGGTCATGGGGGACGAAGACGAACCTGGGATCGTGTGCGCCGCGATATATGGAGTAGTCATCGTCGGCACCGTTGCTGACGTTGGTTTCGCCATTGGCGAGAATGGTCATGGCGGCGAACCACTTCATCCACTGATCGATGTCGGCCACGGCTTCCATTTGCTCGAGGTAGTCTGGATCATCCGAGGCGTTGTTGATGACGCGGAGCATTTCATCGAGATCCGACCAATCGTTTTCGTTGCTATTGGTTTGTTTGCTCCAGCCATCGGCTTCGTATCCGCCGATGTCGCCATCGAGCCATCGGAATTCGCGGTCGGGTCTGACTTTTTTGTAGAAGTTTCCGTTGTTGTCGGTTGCGAACTTATCGTTGATGAATTCTCCGGCCAGCGGTTGGACGTGAACCATGGAGCCGTAGTCGAAGCCATCGCCCCGGGCAATATTACCACCATTGATGCGGACCTGAATACGGAAGGTGTCAGGAGCCCGCATGTCGGAGGCCTGAAAGAGCTTCATTCCAAAGAATTGCAGGTGGGTGAACTTCGTGTTGAGGTTCATGGTGGTGGCATCATTCCACTCGCGGTCGCGGGGAAGGGTGACACGCATGGGGGGGGGGGTGTGGTTGCGGCTGCTGGCACCCCGCGTCCGCATCCCGGCGAGGTAGCGGATTTTGGGGCCGGAGCCATCGTCGAGAATGAGGGTGGCATTCATCATGGCATTGCTGCGCCGGGTGATTTTGCGCCACTGGTTGAGTTCGGAAACGGACATGACGATGCGATAGAAGCCGTGGTCGAAGGTGTTGGGTTCGTCATCGACCTGAAGGAGGGCGTTGGCGCTCTGCCCGATGCTGGTGGGAGCGGGCCAGCTGCGGTTGTGGGTGCCGTCGGATGATTCGAGATAGAACTCGATCACGGTCCCGTTGGGCTGGGGTGGGATCATGAAACCGTAGATGCCATCGCCCGCTTCCGAGTCGCAGTGGTAGCCATCATCCAGCATGGTCGCGGTGATGAAGGGGCCGGGGTTCTGGCCACTGACACGGTAGTGCAAGGTGCCACCGATCGCTTCGCCGGCTTCATCGCGCAACTCGGCGATGATGCCGATGGGGTCCGAGGAATTTGGAATGGCAGGAACGTGTTCGACATTCAGAATGAGCGGAGCGGTGTCATCGAGCGCGGTCGAATTTTGGGCAGAAGGAGTGGGCGTGTTGCTCAGGCTGGGAGACCAGTTTTGGCCCTGCTGGTTAGAGAGCGAAGAGTTGACCAATTCGAGCGAACTTCCTCCGGCATTTGCCTCGGATGACCAGGACCAACCTTCTTCGCCACCCACCGTCACGCGCTCGCGGACGGCCCAGTCACCCTGATCGTAGTAGCTCACTTCATCGATTTCGGTTCCGAACTGATCGACGAGTCGAATGCGTTCGCCGCTGTTGCTGAGCTGGCCGGTCCAATTTCCGATGAGGTTGGGCAGGGCTCCGTAGCTCACTTCGAAGGCGGTGGTGTTGGCGGCGATGACGAGGAAGCCACCTGGCTGAAGCGTCACGGCGGGGAAGGTGAAGGAGACTCCGCTGGTGAACTGCCAGTTTTCAAGAAAGACTGGTGAGATGCCGATGTTCGTGAGCTCGATGAATTCCTCGAGGTCATTTGCGCTGGCGGGCTGGAACATGATCTCGTTGATCACGATGTTGTTCGAGGGCGAGCGGACTTCGATGGTGACGGTTGTTTCTCCTGAGTTGGCCTGCCCGTCGTTCGCTTCATAGTTGAACGAGTCGGAGCCGATGAATCCGAGGGTGGGATTGTAGGTGAAGGAGCCGTTTGAGTTGAGGGCGAGAGTTCCGTGGGTGACATTCGCGGTCAGAGTGGCGGTGATGCTGGAGCTGTCGACGTCCACGTCGTTGGCTAGGACTCCTTGGGCTGCGCCGATGACGAGAGGCTGGCCGACCTCGGTTTCGTAAGAGTCATCTGCGGTGCGGGGGCTGTCGTTGACGGCGGAGGCGGTGAAGGTGACGGTGGCGAGGTTGGATTCCTGGAGTGAATCGCTGGCGCGGTAGGTCAAGGTATCGATGCCGTTGAAATCGCCGTTAGGCACGTAGATGAACGAGCCGTCGAGACCGAGGGAGAGGGTGCCGTTGGTGGGTTTCGAAACGAGAACGACGGTCAGGAGGTTCACGTCGACGTCATTGGCCAAGAGTCCTTCGCTGACGGTCTTGATGATGGGGAAATCTTCGGTGGTGGGGTAGTTGTCATCGAGAGCAACCGGGGGCGAGTTGATCGTGATCGTCACCGTGATCATTTTTGAAGAGAGCAGGCCATCGCTTGCCCAGTAGGTGAACGTATCGGGGCCGGAGAAGCCGCCATTCGGGGTGTAGGTGAAGGCTCCGTTGGAGGAGAGATTGAGGACGCCCGAACTTGTGGTGGATTGCAGAAGGGCGGTGAGGCTGGCATTGTCGGGATCGAGGTCGTTTGAGAGAACGCCGTTGGCTTGATCGACAACGAGGGTCTCTTCCAGGGGCGAAAGGTAGCTTTCGGTCACTGCGACCGGAGAATCATTGATGGGCACGACGGTGATGGTGACGGTTTCCGGAGGGCTGACATTGATGGTGTCGGTGGCCCGGTAGGTGAAGGTGTCGCCGCCGAAGAAATTGAGATTTGGAGTGTAGGTGAATCTGCCGTTGACGTTCAAGAAGATCGTGCCGTTTGCGGGTTGGGTTACGATGAGAGCGGCGAGGGAGGGGCCATCGGGATCGTTATCGTTGGCGAGGACTCCGTTGGCGGTGGTAACGGTGAGGGGAGTGTCTTCGACGGCGAGGTAGTTGTCCGGCATGGTGACCGGAAAGTCGTTGCCGCCGCTGGTCATGGTGAGCGAGACGGTGGCGGGAGCGGAATTTAATTCGCCATCATTGGTCCGATAGGTGAACGAGTCAGGGCCTTCGTAATTCACCTCCGGGGTGTAGAGGAAGGTGCCATTGGAATTGAATACGAGAGTGCCGTGTTGCGGAGTGGTGAGGAGTTCGGCGGTGAGGGTGTCGTCTTCGGGATCGGTGTCGTTGGCGAGGACTCCGGCATTGGTAACGCGTTTTCCGAGCAGGTAGAGGTCCATGCTAATGTCAGTGCTCAGAGTGGAATCCTGGTGGATTTCCACGGCAAGAACGTTGAGACCTTCGACAAGCAAGTCTGCAGGGACCGTGAATTCGTTCCAAGTGCCTTCCTGGGTGAGGCCGGAGTTGAGGTTGGCGAGGGACGAGGACGAAGCATTGGCATCGAGGTTATCGAGGGCGATGAGAGTTCCATTCAGATAGACGGCGGCGCCATCATCCCGGATCAAGCCTAGGATGAGATTTTTGAACTGGTCGGCATCGGTGACCACGAAAGAATGGCGGAAGTAGGTCGTGATGTGTCTGTCGATGACGCTGGCCCCGAAGCCCACTTCGGTGGCCTCGTCGCCGTCGCCATAACCTAGTTCTGCAGGGCCGGTTGACCAGGAGTCGTCATCGAATACGGGGCTGCGCCAAGCGGCGCCTTGATCGGAACCATCATCGAGATAGGACCAGATGGAACCAGCGGCGACGAGAGATTCGATGGGAGTGGCTGAGACGCTTACCTCCAAATTTTCGAGGGCCCAGGATTCATCGTTTCCTCCGCCCCAGTCATTCCCGGCGGCAAACCAGTTGATGGTTGCGGAAGAAGAAGTGTGAGGGATGGCGCGGAAAGCCGGGGCACGCGCCATGTCGTAGGCGGCGTCGCGGAAGGTGTTGGCATCGACACTGAAGCCCACTTCTTCATCGCGGAAGAGAAGGGAGCCGGTAGGGTAGGGGAAGCTTTGGTTGGCCCCGTTGCTGCGGAAGGTGTTGTTGAAGACTTCCACGCCGTCGACCGTGACGATGAAGTCATCGTTGTTGCCGTCCCAGCTATCGATGATGGCGAGGAGGAATTTCAGGCTGAGGGATTCGTGGGGAGGGAGATTGGTGAGGGTCAGGGTGGTGGCGGGAGCGGGATTGCCGCTGGTGCTGTTGCGAAGGAACTGTCCGCCAAAGCTGCTTTCGGCAGTGCCTCGGCCATTGTAAGCTTGGACGGGTTCGAGGATTCCGGCACCGGAAAATTGCGAGGGGAGGGAAGCTCCGTTGAAGTTGGAGGAGAAGACCACTTGCTCGAGTCCACTGGTCACCGAGATCGAAATGGGAGTGTTCTTCATGGTGGTGTAGCTGTCATTTGAAGCGCTGGGGAGAGAGAAGAGTGCGGCGGAGCTGGCAAGAAAAGTCAGCAAAGTGAGTCTGAATCGTGGGGCCGATACATGGCGGGACGTGGGGGTGCCGAAGGGATGAAGGGTGGCGAGAGGCATGGAAGGACGATGGGGATCTGGGGGTGAGGCGAATGATGACAAAACTGAGAGGTGCGCCTGTAGCGTGGAGTCTTGCGGCGGGTGAGCGCGGGGGCAAGTGGGAAGAATTTGGAGGCACGATTCTTTGGGGGGATTGGAGAGATGGGATGAGCTGGAAGGTGAGTTGGCGCGGCAATGGCTCGAGGGAAATGGACAGGAGTTGCAGAGGAGGTTGGGGGTGGAGTGAAGACACAAAAAGCCCGCGGCTCGGGTGAGGCGCGGGCTTGTGAGAGGGTTGGAGGAATTACTTGGCGGCGAAGAGGGCGGCGCGGCACTTTTCGAGGAGGGCCTTGGTGGCTTTGATGCCGTCGTCTTCAGAAAGATTGCCGCCTTCGTATTCCACGCCGACGTAGCCGTGGTATTTGTGGTTGAGGACGATTTTGAGGGCTTTCATGTAGTCGGTCTTGGTTTCGTTGCCCTCGGCATCGAAGTCGTGGGACTTGGCGGAGACGCCTTTGGCGAAGGGCATGAGTTCCTCGATGCCTTTGTAGCGGTCGTATTCGTGGAAGTTGCCGAAGTCGGGAAGGGCGCCGCAGTTGTCGAGGCCGACGTCCTTGAGAACCTGGGCCATCCAGGCGCCGTTGGAGGAGAGTCCGCCGTGGTTTTCGACGATGACGTTGATTTGGTGGTCTTCGGCAAAGGTCGAGAGAGCGGAGAGGCCTTTGACGCAGTTGGCGGCTTTTTCGGCGTCGTCCTTGCCTTCGCCGTGTGAGTTGACGCGGATGGAGTGGCAGCCGAGGAATTTGGCGGCTTCGACCCACTTCTTGTGGTTGTCGACGGTTTCTTGGCGTTTGGCGTCGGTGTCGGCGCCGAGGGAGCCTTCGCCATCGACCATGATGAGGACGTTGGTCATGCCGAGGTCAGAGACGCGCTTGTTGAGTTCGCCGAGGTAGGCGGTGTCCTTGGCCTTGTCTTTGAAGAACTGGTTGACGTATTCGAGGGCGGTGATGCCGTATTCCTTTTGGGTGCGCTCGGGCCAGGCCATGTTGTTGAACTCTCCTTTTTGGAGGGCTTTGTGGTTGGACCACTGGGCGAGGGAGATATTGAAGAGGTCCTCGGCTTTGACTCCGTGTTTGCCGTGGTGGTCGGCGAAAGCAGGAAGAGCGAAGGCGGCGAGGGATGACTGGATGAAGGAACGGCGGTTCATTGGCTCAGTTTCAGGGTGGACGAATGGGAAAGAAAGGGGAAAGTTTCCGTCCTCATGACTATTACCACGAAGCGGGGCGACAAAGGGTTCACCGATCTTTTATTTGGAGGGAAGGTTGGGAAGACTGATTCGCAGGTTGAGGCGCTGGGCGCGGTTGATGAATTGAATGCGGCGCTGGGGATGGCGCGGGTGGTGATGGACGGGGAAGGCGCGGAGGCGATCGATCAGATTCAGTCGTGGCTGGTGACCTTGATGGGAGAGCTGGCGATGCCGGTGGGGAAGGATGCGGAGTATGAGAAGGCGGGATTTGGAAGGATGGGCGAGGAGGAGATTGGGCGTCTGCAGGAATGGTGCGGTGAGATTGAGGAGGATCGCAAATTTAAAGGATGGCTGCGGCCCGGGGAGAACGGGGGGGAGTTGGCGGCGAGGTTGCATGTGGCGCGGACGGTGGCGCGTCGGGCGGAGCGCAGGGTATGGGAGGCTCCGGATGAGGTCGCTTCGAGTGGTTTACGGATTTTTTTGAACCGGCTTTCTGATCTTCTTTGGCTGATGGCGCGGAAGGGGGGGGATTGAAGACGGCGTTGCTGGGAGACTGCGGCGCAGGGAGATGGATTTGGGACACAAAAAGGATTTGGGGCCCGAAAAAATCCCGCAGTCCGGAGACGGCGGGATTTGGAAATTGGAGGGTCGGTGAAAACCTAGCTGGCCTTGCGCACCTTTTTAATGATGCTGGCAACGGTGGTGCTGGCCTTAGCCCCTACGCCGAGCCATTTGTCGGCTTTTTCGAGGTCGAGGGTGTAATTTTCACCTTCAGCCATGGGGTTGTAAGTGCCGAGTTGTTCGATGTAACGACCGTCGCGACGAACGCGACTGTCAACGGCTACGATTTTGTAGTAAGGACGGTCCTTAGAACCTTGGCGAGTGAGACGAAGTGCTACCATAGTTTTGGTGGTGGGGGGCGGAATCTGGTGGGTCGAAGGGGGTTTGCCAAGTTTTTTTTCGCCTAAATGTGGGGGTTCTCGGACTTTTTTTACGATTTGGGGAAATTGGCTTGGTCGATTGGCGTCGATCCGTTTAGTTAAGACCTGTTAAGTAATATCGGTTATGAAGTGTCCCAGATGTGTGCAACGCATTCACCGTGCAGCCTCATCCTGCCCGCATTGCGGATTCACGGTTGAGCATGCGGACGCATTGTTCGGGAAAGATGAGGTCGTGCTTCAGAAGTTTACCGATGCGGCGGGCGTCCTGCGAATGAAGGAACGGGAGCCAATGCGGAGGCTTCTGGAGAAGTTTGAGGCGAAGTTCCCGCAGTTATTTGTGGCGGTGTATATTGGAGCTTTTGAGGAATTGCAGAGTTTGAGGCAGTTTGGATTCTGGCTGTTGAACCGGGCGGCGTTTTCCGATGTCGATCTCGAGAGGCCGAACGAGAACGGGGTTTTGGTGGTGATTGACGTGAAGGCGAAGAGTGTGGGGATTACCTTCGGCTACTCGCTGATGCCTTATCTGAGCGAGAAAACGACTTTTGAGGCGCTCTCAGCGGCGCATCCCTCGTTACTTCAGAGCGAGTATTTAGGGGCGCTGCGCTTGATCTTGGGGCGTTTGGAGAAGACGCTGAAGAAGGGTTGGCGCCGGGTGAGGCGGAATCCCGAGTCGATCCTTTCGGCTGGAGGGCAGACCCCCAAACCTGTCGGAGAGTTGTTGCAGAAAATTCGCGAGGCAAACCAAGTGCCGGTGGAGAAAACAGAGAAAAGCGAACGATCATGAAGTGGGGATGGATCTTTGTCGCCAGTGCCCTTTTGTCGAAGGGGCAGGAGTTTGAGCTCCCTGGGTGGGAGAAGGACGAGTTGGAGGCCCTAGAGTCCGGGGATTTGGTTCCAGGGTCCAGTCTGTTGGGGCAAATGGCACGCGATGATCTCTTTGCCGAGAATGACGGGCTCATCGGGCTGGATCCGTCGGTGAGAGATTTACCTGGGGATGAGTTGGCTGAAGATGAGTTGTGGGTGAGTTCGATCGATCCGACCTTCGTGGACCGCTATTTCCGGACCCGTCCTGAGGGTTTTTTGGTCGATCCACAGCAGTTGCTGACGACGCAGGAGTATCGCGATCGGGAGGAGTTTTTGGATTACCACGTCAAGGATACCGAAATTGATTTCTATTTCTACCTGTTCGATGCGCGTCAGGAGCTCCCCGAGGGAGAGTCTGTCCAAGGTGTGGTGAACGACTTTTTCCAAGGAGAGAAGGCCGTGGCGGTTGTCTTTTATTATTTGGGAATGCCGGAGCGGACCCAGATTGGGTTTTCCGGGAAGGTGAGGGAGTCTGTGGCGGAGGAGGAGCTGAGCAAGATCCTTATCATGTCGGTCGAGGAGGCTTTGGAGAAGTCGGACCCGACTTCGCAGATTGAGAGTTTTACGGTTCAGTTTTCGATCAGGCTCTACTGGCTGGAGAAAATGGTTGCGAGAAACCGCTTCGATGGTTCGACGCTGGATTCGGCCATGTTGCTCAATCTGGAGATGATCTCGGAAGGGAAGTCCGGCTTCTTTGATCGTTTAAGGGAGAATCCGCTGATGTTCTCGAGTTGCATGGTGGGTGGGGTCCTCATTCTCGCCACTTTATTAGGGATTCTTGGTCGTTATTACGCAGAACGAAAACGTGAATACATCTTTCCCGATGCGCAGGGGAGTCCCCTTCTGGGCGCGCCGCATGCAGCCGGGGTAGGTGGCGTAATCTCTTATGCATCAGTGAGTTTGCCGCCATCGAGTCAGCGTGAAGAGGGCCAGAATTACCTGCAACGAATGTAGCCGGAAATCGTAAAATCTGATTTTTCCTTGTAAAACTCACTCCTCGAAATGAGGTTTGCGCTCTCCGAAAGGAGAGACTCTGAAAGTTCGGCTGGCTGTTCATTCTATACAGGTTCGGGGGTTCCTGTTTGATCGTCAGCCGGACTTTCGTCTTTCTCGGAATACGCGCACTCGTGTTCATGGAAATGAGCCGTCATTGCAGATTGCTACGATAGTGTTTTGATCCTAACCTTCCCCGATGATTTTAAGGAAAGGTGCTCTGATCTTGATGTTGGGCTTACCGGTAACACTTGTTGCTGACTCGCTGGCGTTCAACGAGAAGGAGGTCCCCGAGACCCTGGACGATTTCCGGGAGATTCAGAAAGCCTTGCAGGCTAATCTGGAGCGAGCCCGTGCTGCGACGATTTGTCTTCAGATGGGTGAGGGTTCCGGAAGCGGGGTGATTGTCAGTGCCGAAGGTCTGGTTTTGACGGCTGCGCACGTGACTGCGGGGGTGGGGGAGGAGATGACCGTGGTGATGGAGGATGGCACTGAGTATCAGGGCGTTTCGTTGGGCTTGCAGTCCGAGACGGACGCCGCGATGTTGCAGATTACGGATCAGGGACCCTTTCCATTTGTTGAATACGACAAAGAGGATTCGACAAAGCTGGGAGACTGGGTGTTCTCGCTGGGTCATTCGGGCGGCTTCGACAAGGCACGGGGTGTCAATGTTCGCGTGGGGCGCTTGGTAAGGGAGGCGGATAGCACGATTCAGTCAGATTGCATGCTCATTGGCGGAGATTCCGGTGGTCCTCTCTTTAATATGCGGGGTGAGTTGATCGGAATCCACAGCCGGGTGGGTTCGTCGAAGGAGGAGAGTATGCACGTTCCGCTGCGCGAATTTCAGAAAAACTGGGGCGAGATGTTTTCCGGTCAATTTATCGGGGAAGGACCTTTTGCGCAAAAGAGCCAACCCGGGACCGGGTTTTTGGGGCTCCTGACAGAGCCGGCCAGCGAAGGCGGGCTTCGAGTGGTTGAGCTCTGGGAGGACGGCGTCGCGGAAAAGGCGGGGTTGAAGGTGGGGGATCGAATTCTTGAAATTGCAGAAGAGGAAGCGACCGCGGAGGTCTTGAAGGCGCAGTTGGCTGAGCTGGGTGCGGGTGATCAGTTGAAGCTGAAATGGATCAGCGGAGAAGAAACGAAAGAAGAGACCATAAAGTTGGGAGAACGACCATGAAGTGGATCACGCTATTTTTATTGTGCAGCCTCCCTGTGGTTGCCAACACTCTTCCTTCAGAGAAGCGCAAGAACGGTCCTTTGATTCAAAAGGCCTTATCTCCGGTGCAGGGGTATCTTCAGGAGAGCAGTGCGGTCTTTTACGACAATAAGACCTACAAGAACTTCATTTATGGCACGGTGGTCAGTTCCGATGGCCTGGTCCTTACCAAGGCCAGCGAGCTTGAGGAGGTGGAGGATTACGTCATTCGGATCGGAACAAAGAAATATCGTTCAATTAAGGTGGTGGCGACCGATGTGAGCTGGGATGTGGCCCTGGTGAAAGTGGAAGCCGAGGGGCTTTTACCGGTCGATCTGACCGGGAACAGCGAGATTGCCCACGGAACCTGGGTGCTTTCGAATGGTTCGAGTGAGAGGATGTTTCGCCGTCCCCGCCCCGGGATTATCAGCGCCAATAAGCGCGAGATTCCCGGTGGAAGTCCGGTGGTGCTCGGGGTGCAATTTCAGTTCAAGGATGGGGAAATCAAAGTGAATGAGATCATCGAAGAGTCCGGAGCCGAGAAGGCGGGCGTTCAGAAGGGCGATATTTTGGTCCGGGTGGATGGAAAAGACATCGTGGATGACAAATCATTCATCGACTACCTGCGTGCCAAGGTGCCGGGGGATCTGATCAAACTCGGGATCTTGCGGGGCTCGGTGGAATTGGATCTGGAGGTGGAGCTGATGGCTCGGCACAAGCTGTTTGGCGGTCCCCAAAGTCAAAATGATCAAATGAGCGGCGAGTTTTCGGAACGGCGAGAGAGTTTCCCGATGGTGCTTCAGCATGAAACGATGCTTTCAGCGCAAAGCGTGGGAGGTCCGTTGTTTACCTTCGAGGGACGATTTTTGGGGATGAATATCGCGGCTGCCAACCGGGTGGAGAGTTTCGCCATTCCGGTGGAGGAGCTCTGCAAGGTGCTCGACGAACTCAAGATCTCGGCGGGAATTCAGTAGTTATTGTTGCTGGGCCCGGTGTTTCTTGAAGATCGCGAGGGTTACGGCGCGCTCTCGCGAGTGTTCTAAGATCGGAAGCACGTAGCCGGAGGCGATGGGCGTCTGATCTGTTGGGGGCTCGTAGAGTAATTGGGCGTCGACCTCGGCGAGTTCGGGAAGCCATTTGCGGAGGTAGTCTCCCATTTGGTCAAATCGTTTGGTCTGGGTCCAAGGATTCTGGATGCGAAAGTAGGGGGCGGCATCGGCGCCGGTGCCGGCGCTCCATTGCCAGCCACCGTTGTTGGAGGCGATTTCGCCATCGAGAAGATGTTGCGCAAAGAATTGTTCGCCAAGACGCCAATCGAGATGGAGGTCCTTGGTGAGGAACATGGCGACGATCATGCGAACCCGGTTGTGCATGAAGCCGGTGTGGAGGAGTTCGCGAATCCCGGCGTCGATGATGGGGAAGCCGGTGCGACCCGTTTTCCAGGCCTCGAATTGGTCTTCGGGCTCGTGCCAGGGGAGTCCCCGCCAATCGGGATTAAACTCGAGCTTGAGCACCTCGGGAAAGTGGTGGAGGATTTGGAAGTAGAATTCCCGCCACCCGAGTTCCTTTAAATATTGGCGTGACTGGCATGCGAGCGCTTTATGGTAAAGTTCACGAATGGAGAGAGTTCCCCAGCGAAGGTCTTGGGAAAGTCGGCTGGTTCCGGGGACCGAGGGGATATCGCGGGTGGTATCGTAGTGCTCGACTCGGTTTGCGAGGGCGGTCTTCATCCGTTCGCGGGCTGCTTTTTCACCACCCGGGCAAATGTCCGAACCCTCGTCATGCAGTCCCCACGTTTCGAGGGTGGGGAGGGGGAGGGAGGTGAGATTGGTGGGCGAAGCGATGGCCTTGGGTCGTCCGCGTGGCTTCGGTTTGTCGGCGGCGAGCCACTTCTTAGAGAAAGGAGTATAAACGCGGTAAGGGGTGCCGTCGTCTTTAAGGATTTCTTCCGGACCGTGAAGCGCGGTATCTTGAAAAAAGTGGACCGGGACGGGGGACTTTTGACGGAGGCTTTCTTCGATGGCCTGACCGAAGGGATCAACGTCCTGATTCAGGAAGATGGCCTCAGCTCCGGAATCCTCGACAAGTTTTAAGAGTTCGGCGAGAGCCTCTCCTTGACGGATGATGAGTTGGCCGCCGAGGTGGGCGATGTTCCCTGAGAGGGAATCGAGACACTCACAAAGAAATTTCTGCCGCTTGGGTCCGGTCCAAAGGTGGCAATTTTTCCAGTCGCTCAGGATGTAGACGGGGACTAGTTCTTTCGTGCGGGCGCAGGCGGCGTTGAGGGCACTGTTATCAGTCAGTCGCAGATCCCGGCGGAACCAGTGGATCGCCCGGGTGTAGGAAGAGGCCATGGGGATGGATTAGGAACCTTTGAGGAGCTTTTGACCCCTGGCAATGGTGGTTTTGCTCAGTTTGCCGTTCACGCGTCGGGAGTTGTCTACTAATTGGATCAGGGCGCTGCGTGCGGCTTCGCCTGCGGCGAGGGATTTCCGCTGACCACCGTAGCCTTTGTCGGAAAAATATTTGGTAAAGGTCGTCCCTGCGCGGCTGAGGCACAGCCGCCAACCTTCGAACGCGGTGGTTTTGTAGGTGAAACGGGTAAGGTTTTTACGGGACTTCATATTTCTAACTAATTCATTCACTAGATAGTACAGCTTTTGGGGATTTCATCTAAAATTCTGTAAAAAGGTAGGAGTATCACCGAAATCCATTGAAAAAAGGATTGCATCCGACCGCCTTAGCTGGTCTTTTTCGCCCCCGCGAGTCTCTCAAACCGCCGTAGGTCCTCTGGAATCGCCCGATATTCGGGCTTTTCACTCGCGAGAGGGAAACCCGGCAACCGAACAAAAAAATGTCAGAAGAAAATACTGCTGCTGAAAAAAAAGAAGGTCCAGTCAAGCTGAACCGCTTTGAACTGCCCAACCGCCTCATTAAAAATGAGGAGACCGCGACCGAGACCTATGCCCAATTTACGGCCGAGCCATTCGAGCCGGGATTTGGTCACACCATCGGTAACTCCCTTCGTCGGGTCCTCCTCTCATCTCTTGAAGGAGCCTCCATTACCTCCGTGCGGATCGCCGGTGTGCAGCACGAATTTGCCACTCTCCCCGGCGTCATTGAAGACGTCACGGATATCGTTCTCAATCTCAAGAAGGTGAAGTTCATGGCCCACGGCAAAGAGCCTCGTGTCTTGGCCTTGAAAATGGAAAAGGAAGGAGTGATCACTGCTGGTGATATCCAGGAGGACAACATGTATGAGGTCGTCAACAAGGACCAGATCATCTGCACCCTCGATAAGAAGGTGAAGTTCGATTGTGAAATCGAAGTGCAGGTTGGTCGTGGTTTTAAGACCGGTGATGAAAATAAGCGCGATGGAGCGCCTATCGGCGTCATCGCCATTGACTCCATTTTCTCCCCTGTGACCCGCGTGAAGTATTCTGTGGGAGCGACCCGGGTGGGACAGATCACCGACTTTGATAAGGTGATTCTCGACATCTGGACCGATGGTCGCATCGAGCCACACGAAGCCCTTCTCCAGGCTTCCGCCATTCTCCGTCACCACCTCGACGTCTTCGTGAACTACGATGACGCCGCGGTTGGCTTCGAGGAGGCCCCTGCCGAGCAGTCCGAAGAAAACGCCGCGCTCAAGAAGCTCCTCAACATGAGCGTCAACGAGATCGAACTTTCTGTTCGTGCTGCCAACTGCCTGAACAATGCGAACATTACCTCCGTCGGCCAGCTTGCGTTGAAGTCCGAGGCTGAAATGCTCAAGTATCGTAACTTTGGTAAGAAGTCTCTCAACGAGATTAGGGACAAGCTGCAAGAGCTTGGCCTTGGCCTTGGAATGAACCTCGATCCTTCCCTTCTCACCGGCCCGACTCTTGGTGTTCCAACACCTCGTCTCAGTGTCGAGGAGGAAGCACCCGTGGGTCTTGCCGACCTCATTGCCCAGAACCTCGACCAGTAAGCGTCGCCCTTAAACAGCCCTTTTAGAAAGAACTACCCTGATGAGACATCGTCGTAAAACAGTAAGACTCCAGCGCAAAGACGGCCACCGCCGTTCTCTGCTTGCCAACCAAGCCTGCGCTCTCATTGAGCACGGTCGTATCCGCACCACCCTCGCCAAAGCCAAGGCTATCCGCCCGATTGCCGAGAAGCTTGTGACCCTCACCAAAAAAGAAGACGGAGTGCATGCACGCCGGATGGCTTTCCGTTTCCTCCGTCAGGCAGGCAGCGTGAAGCGTCTTTTTGATGTGGTTGCCCCAGCCGTAGGTGATCGTCCCGGTGGATACTGCCGGATCACCAAGCTGGGCGCACGCACCAGTGACGCTGCACCTATGGCCTACATTGAGTGGGTTGATCTCGAGAACCTCAGCGACGATGTTGAAGAGGTGGCCGAGGAAAGCGGTGAGGAGTAAGGTCCTGCAATCGCTAATTTCACAACGACCGGCACTCCGAGAGGGGGCCGGTCGTTTTCATTGGGCGGAGAGGGCTCCGATCAAAATGGGCATCATTCCCAAAATTGGATGATCCTGATTTGACACCGGGGGGCATTTTTATCTACTTTTTCAGAGATTCCCCTAAGGGAATCAATGAACACCACGTTATCCCTTAAGATGAAGAGCAAAATCCTTTGCGCGCTCTTGCTTGGAGTCATCGCTTCGCCCTTGATAGCGCAGCAGTCAGGCAAGAAAAGCCCCGAGGCCTTGAAAAAGGCAGCTTACAATGTCGACAAGTTCGTTGCGGAAATTTTCCGGAGAAAGAAGCTTGCCGTTCCCAATGTGGTGGATGACCCCACTTTCCTGCGCCGCAGTTTTATTGTGGCGGCTGGTCGTATTCCGACTCTTGAGGAAGCCTCCAGCTTCCTTGAAATCGATGATCCGAATAAGCGTGCGATGCTGACCGGATACCTTTTGCAGAGCGATGGCTATCGCAGCCACATGCAGAACTACGTTTTTGATCTCCTCCGTGCCAAGGATGACGTGGATAACGCGGGTTCCTACGCTCCTCCCTACATGCGTTTCATTCAGGAGTCCGTGACTGAGAATATGCCATGGAACCAGTTTGCGCACAAGCTTGTCTCAGCGAGCGGAATTGCTTGGGAAAAGGGGAATGGTGCGGTCGGTTACTACATCCGCGATAAGGGAATGCCCCTCGATAACCTCGCAATCACCATGCAAATCTTCACTGGTGAGCGCCTTGAGTGTGCCCAGTGCCACGATAGCCCTACCAACAAATGGGAGCGGATGGATTTTTACGAACTCGCTGCGTTTACCCACGGCCAGAAAGAAATCAACGAAGGAGTCTGGGACAAAGCCGTTCGTTCGGTTGACGATCCCGATTTCCGTCGCTCCGATCTTGGTGAGATCATGTATTGGATGCGTGATAATATTCACTACGGAACCCTTACGGGACAAGGTGACGGTCGAATCAAGCTCCCCAGTGATTACCAGTATAAGGATGGAGATCCCGGCGAGATCATAGGTGGAAAGACCCAGTTCGGTAAGCGTATTCGCTCTTCCGATCGTCGTGACAGTGGGACATCCCGAGTCGATTTCGCTGACTGGATGACCAGTGATAACCCGAACTTCGACTACATCGCGGTCAACCGGATGTGGGAGCGTGTCATGGGAAGCCCCCTGACCGACCCTGTCGACGAATTTGTTGAGCCTGAGAAGGCTGTTTCTCCCGGTCTCGTCCGCTATCTCACCAACTTGATGGTAGATCTCGATTACGATCTTAAGGCGTTTCAGAACGTTCTTTTTCTCACTAAGACCTTCCAGTTTGCGGCCAACCCCAAGGCGTTCGAAGCCGGAGTTCCCCAGGCCTTCAACGGTCGCCAGCTTGAGCGCATGACCGCCGAGCAAATGTGGGATTCACTGGTGACCCTCGTTGCCAATGAGCCGGACAAGCTCGCCAAACGCAAGTTCAGTGATCACATCTATTACAACGATCAGCCCGTTCTGGTTGGTGAAATGACGATGGCCGATTTGGCTCGTGAAGTGGTCGCGATCGAAGATCCCGGCGAGTATCGTTCCTATGCCTCAACTCTTCTGACCCGCTTTAAAACGAGTGGGGGCAGCGTTTCCAAGGATAGCGATATGATGATGGCGGCCAGAATCCGTCCCGGACCTGCCACGGGGGTGGCGCGTGCTTCCGAGCTTTCTGCTCCTGCCCCTGTCGGTCACTTGCTCCGCGAATTTGGCCAATCCGATCGCGAATTGGTCGGCGCCAGCACCATTGAAGCGAACATGGCCCAGATCCTTGAGATGATGAATGGTCACGTTGAGCGCATGGTTGTCTCTAACAAAGAAGCTGCTATCTATGACGCGCTCAAGAGGGGGACGACTGAAGCAGACAAGACCCGCTACATTTACTACGCAATCCTGAGCCGCCCACCGAGCGACGCTGAAATGAATATGTTGATGCGTGATGTCATCGACGGAAGCCGCGAGAGCTATCAGAACCTCGTTTCGGCGCTTGTGGCCACGCACGAATTCATGTTCGTCCAGTAATCACTCATACCAAAACCAACCCTATTATAAGACCAATGGATAAAAGAGCTTTCTTTAACTCTGACGAGCTTGGACGTCGGCTGTTCATGATTAACGCCGCCCGGACCTATCTTGGGGTGAGCGTAGCACCCATGCTGGGTGCCAGCCTGTCAGGATCTCCTTTCGGGCAATCCCAAAAGCATGCCGGTGGTGCCAAAGCCGAGCACGTGATCTTCCTGAACATGGGCGGCGGTATGAGCCACTTAGATACTTGGGACACCAAGCCCAGTAATAAGGAAGTGCAGGGACCTGTTGAGTCCGTTGCGACCAGCGGCGACTTCCAGCTTTCTCAGTATCTCCCCGGATCTGCCAAGATTGCGAAACATCTCTGTGTTTTTAATTCAATTACCTCAAAGCAGGGTGCTCACAGTCAGGGGCAGTATCTCCTTCATCGGAGTTATTCGCCACGTGGCACCATCGTTCACCCGGCCATTGGTGCCTGGGTGGTCCGAATGAAGGGGCGTAAGAATATGACGCTTCCTGGTTTCGTGACTGCGAACACCAGCCCTGGTGTTTCCTCGCCTGGTTTTTTTGGTGCTGAATTCGGTGGCGTACCTCTTGGCCGCCCTGATGAAGGTCTTAAGAACTCAACCCGCGCTGGATCGGTGACTGAAGATGACTTCAAGCGTCGCCTCGCGATTGCGGATGCGTTGAACAAGACCTTCTACGAGAAATACGAGACTCCTAGTGTGAAGGCCTACGACAGCCTTTATGAAGAGGCCGTGAAGCTGATGGAGAGTGAAGATCTCAAAGCCTTTGAGATCAGCCGTGAGCCTGCCAAGGTGCAAGCGGCTTACGGGAAAGATCATTTCGGACAGGGATGTCTCCTTGCCCGCCGTCTTGTTGAGTCCGGTGTTCGTTTCGTTGAGGTTTCTCTTGGTGGATGGGATACCCACTACGATAACTTTACCAACGTGGAGAGTCGCGCTGCGATTCTCGACAAAGGGTTCTCAACTCTCATTGCTGATCTTGAAGAGCGCGGTCTTCTCGAGTCCACTCTCGTGGTCATCGGAACCGAGTTCGGGCGGACACCGCAGATTGTTGCTGAGCACAGCAACGGTCGTGATCACCACCCTGCTTGCTTCTCGACCGTGATGGCCGGTGGCGGAATCAAGGGAGGAATCAAGTATGGTGAGTCTGATAAGAACGGTGCCCGTGTTGCCAAGGATCCTGTCACCATTCAGGACTTCAACGCCACGATCGCATACGCTCTTGGAATCGACCACACACAGGTTGTCAGTTCTCCGAGTGGTCGCCCATTCCGCATGGGTGGTGCCGAAGCCGAGTTGGGCAAGCCAGTCACGGCGGCCTTCGGTTAATCCCTTCCAGAAAATTCTCAAGCAGCGTTCCGGAAACGGGGCGCTTGGAAAGCGCCGTCACTCCTCAAATTTCTTGACTCTTTCGCCATCTCGCCTGACATCAGCGTCGCCATGTTGACGATCAAAAAAATGACCAAGTCCCTAGGGGGGCGTGTTCTCTTTGAAGACGCTGAGCTGACGATCAACTGGGGCGAGCGTGTTGCCCTAGTCGGCCCGAACGGTGCCGGTAAGTCGACTCTCTTCAAGATTATCCTCGGCGAAGAGGAATCTGATCAGGGAACTGTTGATCGGGATGAATATGGCATGGTCGGCTATCTTGCCCAAGAGGCTGGGAATCCTGAAAAAGCGACAATCCTTGAGATTGCCATGGGCATCACGGAAGAGCTTCAGGAGGTGATGGCTGCGATCAGGGAAACGGTCAGAGGTTCCGCGGAGTTTGCCAAGGCCCAGGACCGCTACGAGGAATTGAACGGCTACCAACTTGAACCCAAGGCCAAGAAAATTCTTGGTGGCCTTGGCTACTCGCAGGTCGACTTCGCCCGCCCCGCCGACATGTTCTCCGGTGGTTGGATTATGCGTGCCCACTTGGCCCGCCTTCTCGTGGAAGAGCCTGATCTTCTCATGCTGGACGAGCCCACCAACCACCTCGACTTGAATTCGCTGATGTGGTTTCAGCGATACCTCCAGCAATACCCCGGCGCGCTTCTGATCATTTCTCACGACCGCTCCTTCATGGACGGGGTGGTCGACAAGGTTTACGAAATTGATGAACAAAAATTCATTGCCTATGACGGCAATTACACCCGATTTTTGGAGCTCAAGGATGAGCGCTATGACCAGCAGTTGAAGGCCTACCTCAACCAGAAGAAGGAGATTGCTCGGATTCAGGAGTTCATCGACAAGTTTCGCTCGGTCGGGTCCAAGGCTTCGCAGGTGCAGAGCCGGATCAAAATGGTCGATAAAATGGACAAGCTTCCCAAGCCCCGCAAGCCCCGCAAACTCTTCCATTTCCATTTCCCTCAGCCGCCCCGTTCGACCCAGCGGGTCATTTCGCTGGAGAATGTCGACAAAGCCTATGGCGACAACGTTCTCTACAAGAACCTCGATGTCTTCATCGAGCGTGGAGACAGCATTGTTCTGGTGGGCCCCAACGGAGCCGGCAAATCGACCCTCATGAAGATGCTCGCGGGTGTCGAGAAGGGCGATACCGGAAAACGCAACGTGGGGACGACCACCAAAATCGGCTACTTTTCCCAGCATCGATCCGCGACTCTGAACGAGAACAATTCTGTGCTCGAAGAAGTGGTGGAAGCCGGTGGCGGAATGCGCGAAGAAGAAGCTCGAGCCATTCTCGGCTCTTTCCTCTTTAAAAAAGACGATGTCTCAAAGCGGGTTAAAATCCTTTCTGGAGGTGAAAAATCCCGTCTCTCGTTGGTCAAATTTCTGGTGAATCCGCCCAACCTGCTTTTGATGGATGAGCCCACGACTCACTTGGATCTGACCTCGATCGAGGCTCTGGTCTCGGCCCTCAAAACCTACGAAGGAACACTGATCTTCATCTCCCACGATGTTCACTTTATTCGCTCACTGGCGCAGCAGACCTGGCACATTGAAGGGGGTGAGGTGAAGAAATACTCTGGCGATTACGACTACTATCTCCAGAAGTCGGGTGCCTTTGGAGAAAACTTTTTTGAAGTTTAGGCAAGATCTTTCTAAGTTGTTCCTACGAACAAATAGGCTAAGCTATCGCCGTGGCCCGCAGGATCTTCATATCACTGGTGTCGCCGTAGATGTTGTCGACATGAAGAGGAAGAGCTTGGGTTTTTCTTTGGCGATCGTTTTGAAAATGCCTTTGTCGCTTTCCGGTTTGTAACAGGAGCTGCAGGCAATTCGGGTGACGGACTCGACGGCGGAAAGGAGGAGCGGAAGTGCCGCGAGGGAAAGAGCCAGAGCGCGAATGCACATGGGGTGGAGATACTTCGGGAATCGAGAAAGGCGAGGCGGGCGTGTCCGGCTGTTGTTGCTAGTTCGGGAGGAGGAAGCTAGGATGTGGGCGTGACGGAACTTTTGGCACCAGCGGGAAATTGGGATTGTGCACGCGCTGCTGTCGCGAACGGGGCGGACGCGATCTATTTTGGCTTGCCCCGGTTCAATGCGAGGATGCGGGCGGATAACTTTACGGATGAGGATTTGCCGGTGTTGATGGACTTTCTTCATCGGCATGGCGTGAAAGGATTCGTGGCTTTCAACACGCTTGTTTTTCCTTCGGAGTTGCCGGATGCGGTAGCGCAGATTGAAACGATGGCGAGAGCCGGAGTGGATGCCGTGATTGTGCAGGATCTCGGGGTGGCCAAGCTGGTGCAGGAGATTGCGCCGGAGATGGCGCTGCATGCTTCGACCCAGATGACGATCACCTCGCCGGAGGGAATGGCGTTTGTCGATGGATTTTTGAATTTGGACCGGGCGGTATTGGCTCGGGAAATGTCGATTGATGAGATTGCGAGAATTCGCAAAGCGATCGAAGTGCCCTTGGAGGTTTTCGTGCACGGCGCGTTGTGTGTGGCCTATTCGGGGCAATGTCTGACGTCTGAAAGTTTGGGGCAACGATCTGCAAATCGTGGTGAGTGTGCGCAGGCGTGCCGGATGCCTTATGAGTTGGTGGTGGATGGCGAAACGAAGCCAATGGGCGAAGTGCGCTACCTTCTCAGTCCGCAGGATTTGGCAGCAGTGGATGTCATTCCGGACCTTGTGAAAGCAGGGGTGACCAGTTTTAAGATCGAGGGGCGCTTGAAATCTCCGGAGTATGTCGCGGCGGTGACGAAGGTGTATCGGAAGGCTCTCGATGAGGTGAAGATCACCAAGGAGGATCGCTATGCCTTGGAGATGATGTTCTCGCGCGGGCTTTCATCGGGTTGGCTGGAGGGAACGAATCATCCCCGCTTGACCCATGGTAAGTGGGGGAAGAAGCGAGGAGCTTTTGTTGGGAAAATCGCGGTCGCGGGTGAGGGGTGGGTTGAGTTGGCTTGGAGTGAGATTCCGCTGAACAATGGAGATGGCTTTGTATTTGATGCCGGGGAAAACCGCGACGATGAACAGGGTGGCACGATCTGGAAGGTCGAGGGGAAGAAAATTTATTTTGATCGTCGTGCCGGGATCAACTGGAAACGGGTGAAGGAAGGGCAGGGGCTCTGGAAGACGAGCGACCCTGGCTTGGACCGCGAGATGAAGAAGAGTTGGAAAGGCGGACGACTTGAAGAAAAGGGCGATACCCTTTTGATTGAAGTGAGTGGCAGGGCTTGGGAGCCTTTGGTACTTGAGTGCCGCGGTAAGAAAGTGGTGAGCGAGATTCTGCTGGAGCCTGCCGAGAACCGGCCCCTGACCGGGGATGTTTTGTCGGGTCAGCTGGGACGCTTGGGTGGAACGGGATTCCAACTGGGGCTGGTCAAAAATTCCTTGGAAGGACAAGTGATGATCCCGCTGGGTGAGTTGAACCGGGTGAGACGGAAGCTCGTGGAAGAACTGAGAGAAGAGCCGGTGGTGCATGATGGTGTGAGTGTGTTGGCAAATTTCATGCCGTTGCCGACTCAAGTTGATGTAAGCCTTCCCGAACTGCGTGTTCTTTGCCGTTCGATGGAACAAGTCCGGGGCGCGGCCCAGGCGGGGGCGGGGTTTGTTTTTTGTGATTTTGAAGATTTGCGGGAATATCGGGAAGCGGTCAAGGAAGCGAAGGGGCTGGGGCTCAAAGTTTTCCTGGCAACTCCCCGGATTCAGAAGCCCAAGGAAGTAGGCTTCTTCAAGTTGGTCGAGAAGGCGGAGCCCGACGGGGTGCTCGTTCGTAACCTCGGGGGAATCCAGTTTTTTAAAGAGCGGGGAATTCCGAGGATTGCCGATTTCTCGCTCAATGTCGCCAACCCGGTGACGGCTCGTTTGTTGATGGAGCACGGCGGATTTGAGAACCTCACGGTGTCTTATGATTTGAATGAAGGTCAGGTGAGTGAGCTCTTAGGGAGCGCGCCGCCGAAATGGTTCGAGCTCACGGTGCACCAACACATGCCGATGTTTCACATGGAGCACTGTGTCTTTTGTGCCTTCATGAGTGAGGGGACGAGTATCAAAGATTGCGGGAAGCCCTGCGAGAAGCACAGCGTGCAACTCCGCGACCGGGTGGGGCAGTTGCACATTCTGAAGGCCGATGTGGGTTGTCGAAATACCCTCTTCAATGGTCGGGCCCAGACGGGAGCGGCCAGCGTGGATGAATTCATCTCGGCTGGTCTCCGGAAGTTCCGGATCGAGTTGTTAGAGGAGGATGCCAAGCAAGCCGCAAGGATTGTGAAGTGGTATCGTGAGTTTCTCGATGGCAAGGGCGATGCGCAGGATTTGGTCCGGAAACTGGGCGCGATTCAACGGCTCGGGGTGACTAAAGGAACGCTGGAGCAGCGTCGCGACGAAGTACATCAATAGAAAAAACCATCGCCCCGCAACAAGGCAACCCCTTAGTTGGATTCCATACAGAGGGATTACTCGTCGTCTGCCACGCCTTCGTGTGCTTTCGGAAAATGGGGGAAGACCCGGAGTAGGGGAGGGCGCAATGCGTTTCTTGGTTCGAACCAGATCATCAGGTCGGGCGGTTCAACGCGACCTTCTTTCGAATGCGTTTGAAAAATCTCTAACAGGAAAGCGAGTCGAGCCACTTGAGGCAGGCTTCGTGATTGTTGAGATCGTATTGCCAGGATTGGAATCCGAAGTCTTTTCCGGTGGCGATGTTCTCGGGGAGGTCGTCGAGGTAGGCGGTCTCGGCGGGGTCGAGTTGGTAGGTCTCGACGGCTTTTTGGTAGAAGTGGGCGTGCGGTTTAATGGCTCCGACTTCCTGGGAAAAATGGTGATGATGAAAGAGCGAAAAGCCTTCGTATTTTTCTAAAAAGTGGCGAGTGTGGAGGCCGTTGGTATTGGAGAAGAGGATGAGGCGGTGTCCGTCACGGTGGAGTTTTTTGATGACCTCCCACATGGGCTCGTTGAGGGAGAAGATATTGAGCCAGGCTTCGGTGAAGACTTCGGGCGTGATCTTGTTTCCGAGGATGTCGACCGAGCGGGTGACGAATTCCTGATCGGTGAGGGTTCCGGACTCGAAGGGATCTTTGAGTTCCTCGAGCTCGAGAGGGATGGGCGCTTGTGCGTCCCCGAGGATTTTACGGTGGAAGTTCTCGAAGTGGAGCTTGAGAAGGACGTTGCCGATATCGAAGAGGAAGGTCATGGGGTGGGGAGTTTCGAGAGGATTAACCGAGCGGCCTCGCGGGCGGCAGCGGGTTTGGCATAGGAGGCGAGCCGTTGTTTTTGCGCGCGCCAGAGTTGCGCGTCGTTTGCGAGGAGTTTGCCGAGGGAGTTTTCGATTTGGCGGGCATCGGTGGCGAGGGAGCCGATTTGGTAGCGCTCGAGAAGTTCGATGTTCCCTTCTTCTTGTCCAGGAACGATATGGTGGACCAGCATGGGGCATTCGGCCGCGATGGCTTCGTGCACGGTGGCGCCACCGGCTTTTCCGATGATGAGGTGATGGGAGGAAAGGAGTTCGGGCACCTTACGGGTCCAGCCTTTGATTCTGACGCGGCCTGGGAACTCGTCCTTGATTTTACGGGTCTTTTTGTAGAGGCGGCGGACGTTGCGACCGAGAACCACGGTGATCTCGGTTTCGTGTTTCAGAACGGCGCGAATGATGTCGCCGACGTGGGGCGAGCGGGCGGTGGGAAAGAAGAGGACGCGGAACGGCTTGGCGGGATCCGATGGGGGGATTTTGGAAAGACTTTCGAAGCGCGGGCTGACGGGGAACCCGGTGATGCTGGTTTTTTCGGCGGGAACCTTTTGACAGCTGAGAGACTCGAGGGTGTGCGAGTCAGTGATGAGAAAGTGATCGCTGGGCGAGCGGGACCAGGCGGCATTGACCTCAATGGAGTCGGTGATGACCGTGATGATGGGGACGCGGCGGCGTTCTTTGTCAAAGAGCCGGTCGACCATGTAGGGATAGAGCGGGTAGGTATTGACGACAAGATCGGGCTTGAAGTCATCGAGCAAGGCGGCGACGGCGTCCTCGGTTTTCGCGATGAAAGGGAGGGGCTTTGTGAAATCCTGTCGATCGGTGGAGCGGTAGACCCAGGCCCAAATGCGGGGGGCGTAGGTGGTGATTTCACGATAAGTGCGACAGAGAACCCGGTTGATGATGGGATTTCCGAGGTGGCAGGGATCGGCGACCTTCACTTCGGCGTGAGTCTCAAGGGCTTCCGCAAGGTGACGGGCGGCACTGTTGTGGCCGTCTCCGAAGCTGGCGGTGAGGATCAGGATCTTGGGTTTCACGTAGAATTTGGTGGGAAGAGATGTAGGGGGGATCTGGAGTTGCGTCGACTCCCATTTCGAGCCACGCTGGAAGCAACGACGCAAATGGCTAAGAACGATAAGAATGATCGATCAGACGAAATCCGTGTGGTGGGTGACACGGAGAATACGGTGGAAGAAGTTGTGCGTCTGGATGTTCCGAAGCGGGCGCCGATTGAGCGCAAGGAAGCTGCCAGCGAAGATCGGGCAATGCCTCAAATGATGGGTGATGCCCGCGAGGTCGAGGAAGCCAAGGCGGAGGCGATGGATCCGGAGAATGCCTGGTTAGAGGAAGCAGAGAAAAAGGAGGTGAAGGCGATGCCTTTCGGCTGGTTTGTCCTGCTGGGGGTGGTGATTGCAGGAGTGATTTTCTGGGCGACCGTGCAAAATGCTTTATCTCCTGATCCAGGCGAGGCGGGAGGAGGAAGTTTGACTTCCACGGACGGGGCCCCGAACTTGCCATTGGGGAAAATGGAGGAGCTTGATGAAATTGAGCAGGCCAAGGCGCACTATGATGCGACGGTGATCGTAGTGACCAAGTTTTTTGCAGCGGAAACAGTTGAGGAGCGTGCGAAGTATGTGAGAGATGTTGACCGTGTCCTTCCGCTCATGACTGACTTCTATCAACGCAAGCCGTTGGAGACGTTCCAGTTCAAGGAGACTCTGGAGTATCACGTCATCTCGCTAGAGAACTTTGCGTTTATCGCTCTGAATGTGGATCTCGAGGGCGGGGAAACCAAGCCGCTGTTGATCGAAGACAGTCCGGAGGGGTTGAAGATCGATTGGGAATCGTTCGTTTGCTATCAGCCGATGGAGGTTGAGCAATTTGCCATGGAGCGGATCGTTGCGCCGGTGGAGCTGCGGGCGTATGTCCAGAAGGACCAATTCTACGCTTATGACTTCGCTGATGAATCGAAATTTTCATGCTACAAGCTGACTTTCAGAGGAACGGATGCTGATCTCTTCGGCTACGTCGAGCGGGGAACAAAGCTGGAGGAGGAGTTTCGCAAGCTGTTCCCGGCGAATGCCCCATCGAGCTTGAAGCACCCTTTAATTTTGAGTGTTTCCTTCCTTCCGGGATCGCGAGCCCCCCGCTCGGTGAAAATAAATGATCTTCTTTCCAAGCTTTGGACGTATCCTCCAAAGGCTCGCGAGGCAGGTCCGGCATCTGAATCGGCATCTGAAAACGAGTAACTTACGATTTGATGAAACCTGGAGGATCTGAAGGAGGAGAGCGAGCGTTTGTGACGGGTGCTGGGATGGCCGCCACAGGTGCGAGTTTACTTGCCCGGAGTTCTGTGGTTGGTTCTCGTCGTTCCCGGGACACCCTGGGTGATTCCAAAAATCAAGATTCATGAGTATTCTCCAGAAGTTTCGAACGATTGCGATTGTCTCGGCAGCGCTTTTCATTTCCAACGCCACGGCCCAGGAGGTTCCCAAGGTCTTTTCATCGTTTTTAAAGCTGGATCAAAATGTCAAGGCAGAGTTGGTGGTGGTTTTGCCACCCAAGGAAATTCAAACCTACATTAACAAAGTTAAAGAAGCCTCGAAGAAGGATCCTGAGTGGTTTAAGGAATACTCTGCGAAGTCCAAGCCCGGAATTCCGCTTCCTTTTGATGAGAAGCTGGGCCTGACCCAGAGTGAATATCAAAAGTATCGCGAGCTTTGGGATAAGCGCGAATTCAAGACGATCCAGCAGGTCGGTCTCCGACTGGAAGAGTCGGATGGTAAGTGGAAAATCCGGGCGACCGGTGAGGCCGCCCGGCTCTCATTGCTGCGTTATCTTCCTGAAGATGACGTCATTACATCGACCAACGGGAAGCTTTCCCGCATTGAAGATATCGACGCTCCTGCCGAGAGCATTCTGGGAGCTTGGAAGGGCCACGAGTGGAAGTTTGAAGAGGAAACGGCGCTGTCGAAGGTGAAGGAGAATTTGGCAATCGGGGAAACTGCTGATCGGAAATTTGTGCTCATCGTTTACCGTCTGCAGGATATCACAGAGGAGGGCAGCGTCTTGTTCGACAGGAGCATGGTGATTCGGTTCGCGAAGCCGGCGGCCAAGTAGTATTATTCCGTGTGAGGAAGAGTCGCAGAAGAAAATCCGGATGTCGCTGGCGTCGTCGGCTTATCTGCTTGCTGCTGGTGCCTGTCGTAATTTGTCTCGGACTCAACCTGCTGCTGGCAACGTCCTGGGGAACCGGATTTTTTGAGCGGAAGGTGGAATCGAGGCTCGGGTTGCCGTGTGCCATTGGAGGGATTTCCTGGTCTCCCTGGGCCGGGGTTCAGGTGCGGGATCTGCGACTCATGCCTCCCCGTGATTCGGGGGAGAGGGTGGAAATCCTCAAGATCGAGTCAGTCAAAGCTGATCTCTCTTGGCAATCCCTGGTGAAGGGGCAGAAGCGCTTTCAGCGAGTGGAAATTCACGGCGTGGCCGGGGAGGTTTCGTTAGAACTTCTGCAGTCACTCGTGGCACGTGGACAGGCCCAGGAGGGGTCCGCTCCTACAGACTTTGCCGAAGTGCCAGGGGCTCCGGTGATTGCCGAAGATGCCGAATTTCCTTCCGAAACGCCGCCACAGATTGCTCCCCAGCTGCCCCCGGTCGTTGACGGTGCTCCCCAAGCTGCGGAGCAAGATCCAAAGGTCGTTCCTATCGATGATTTTGAGGGGCTTGTGGTCTTCGAACGGGTCAATCTTCGTCTGTATTCCCGGCAGTTTCCGGGATTTTCGGCCGGGGTGGCCGGAGTGTCGGGAGAGATCCCGATTTGGGGCGAGGAGAGCGAAGGCTTGCTGACCATTGGAGATTTGGAACTCGGTGATCGTTTTCATTCACAAAAGATCGAGGTGCCGGTCATTCTCAAAGATCGTTTTCTCAAGGTGGACGACTATCAGGTGAAGCTCTTCGGCCTGGATTTGAGTTTCACGGCCGCGATATGGCTGGTTCGGGGATTGCCCTATGGCGTGCACTTGAATTTGCCTTCCCAGCAGATGGACCTCACGCCGATTTATTTGGATGAAGAGCCTCCGTTCACAATCGGAGCTCTCCAATCGTATAGTCAGATCAAGGGGCATCTGCTGAGTCCGGGAGGCGGTGTTGGGGGGAGCTACACCGTTTTCGAGAATTTGGAGATTGCCGATGGGAAGGATGGGAGCAGGACGAACTTCCAGTCCGGATCGGCCCACCTGCAACTCTCGGCGGCGGGCTTGATCGCGCGGGATTTCCGAATCGTAGGTGAGGAGGAGGCGGTGCTCGGGAATGGCTTTGCGACACCCGGGGGGGATGCCGCGGCGGTCGTGCGAATTGTCGCCAGCCCCAATCGGGCCGAGTCCCATGAGAATCGGGTGAAGCTGGCTTCGGATCAGCTTGATCTTAAATTTGAACCCTTGGTGACTCCAGACCGGGAATTTCGGGATCTCCATCTTGAACTCCGCTCCGGGAAGCTCATGATCGATCTCGGGCAGGAGAGGCAGTGGGTGCCTTTCCTTCCGACAGCCCGCGCGATCGCAGGATCGCGGGACCCGAACAGTTCCTTTTATCCATGAGAATTATTGCCGGACTTGCAAAAGGTCACTCGCTCAAGGTTCCCCGCGAGGTCGCCCGCCCGACAACGGACCGGGTTCGTGAATCGCTTTTTGGCCTTCTCTCGGCGGTTTTGGAGGGGGCAAAAGTTCTCGATCTCTATGCGGGTTCGGGCGCGTTGGGGCTGGAGGCGCTCAGTCGGGGAGCGGAATCGTGCACTTTTGTGGATCAGCATCGCGGAGCCTCCAAGACGATCCAAGAGAACCTGGGCAAGACAGGGTTTTCCAATGGCAAAGTGGTCACGGGGGATGTGGAGAATTTTTTGAAGAGGGAGTTAAAGAGTTACGACCTCATTTTCGCCGATCCACCCTATCCGGATGGGATCAGCGATTTGGCGGGGGATTTGGTGGCCTTGGAGGGATGGGATCGTTGGTTGTCCGAAGATGGGTTTTTGATCGTGGAGCGCGAATCGGTTGGCGGGGTGCCGTCGGCGTGCGGATTGGAAATCGTGAAACAACGGGACTACGGGCGGAGCCGGATTTTGATTTACCGAAGGGCTTCCTGATCAAATGCGAACGATGGTCCTCATTTTCTGGAGCGTGCTCTATCCGCTGGTGGTGGTGCTCGCCGGGCCCTTTTGGATCCTTAAGATGCTGCGGCGCGACGGCTGGGGAAGTGGACTGCTGGAGCGGATGGGGATCTACGACCGGGATCCGGAATTCGAGCGGGCGGGGGGCGTTTACCTCCACGCCGTGAGTGTGGGGGAGACTTTGTTGGCGCTGAAACTGATCGAACGTTGGCGGAAAATGACCGATGATCATTTCGTGCTTGTTCCCACCACCGCGACGGGGATGGCGGTGGCCCGTGAGAAAGCGCCCAGGGACGTCCGGGTGGTCTACGCCCCGCTTGATGTGGGATTTTTGATTCGCCGAATCATGAAGCGACTCGCGCCCCGCGTGGTGGTGATGGTGGAGTCCGAGCTGTGGCCCAATCTCATTGCTCAAACGCACCGGATGGGAATTCCCATCGGCCTCATGAATGCGCGCTTGTCGCCGCGCTCTGGCCGGCGATTGCAGAAGTTCCAGGCGCTGGTGTCGCCATTTCTGAGGCTGCTGGATAAGGTCGGGATTCCTGAAGAAGGGGATTTGGCACGTTGGCAGGCGGTCGGGGTTCGACCGGAGGCGATGGAGTTGACGGGGAATGTGAAGTTTGATCCCAGCGGGGCGGCGTTGCCTCAAAAGCGTCCGGAATTCACGAAAATGTTAGAGGCCTTTCCGAGGCGGCCGGTGGCGATGGCGGTTTCGACCTTTGCCGGAGAAGAGGAATTTCTCGCGGACGCGTTTCGGGAGGTGGGAGCGTTGCCCGTGATTGTGCCCCGTCATGCCGAGCGCCGTGATGAGGTTGCCTCCGCCCTGGGTGGGGGTGGGAAGGTGGTGTTGCGCAGTCGCTGGTCGGCTCCGTTGGGCGGGGAAGTCTTCGTGATTGACAGCACCGGCGAGTTAAGAGACTGGACGGCCCATGCTGATGTGGTCGTGATCGGGAAAAGTTTCCTTGAGCAGGGGGGGCAAAACCCCTCGGAGGCCATCCTTGCCGGGGTTCCGGTGATTTGCGGGCCCAACATGGCGAACTTTGAACCGTTGGTCAGTGAGTTGAAATCGGCGGGCGGCATTCGCATGGTGGCAGATCGGGAGGAGCTTCTGAAGGCTCTGCGCGAGCTGCTCGCTGATGCCTCCGGACAGGTGGCGACAGCGCGGAGGGTGCTTGAGAAGCACGACGGAGCGATGGAGAGGACGATCCGGCTTTTCGGAAAGCGGGATTAGGTCCCGGAATACTTCTTTGAGCTTCCGGCCATTCGAAAAGTGAGGGAGAAAAAGACGTTCTTTGATGCGCAAAAGTGCTTTATCGGCATGGAGGACGGGGCTTTCAAAATCGCTCATATATCCGATTTTCGCCCGGTGATGTGGACTTGACCTCAACCCGGACGGTTGGCCATGAGACTTTCATTTGGATGGATCCCCAAGTAGCTCGGCAAGCTCCTTGATGTCCTTCACGACATGGTCAGGCTTGTCTGCCAAAGGATAGGGAACCTTCCCGGGACGTGCGACAAACACGGTCTGGAGACCGGCGGCCCCGGCCCCGGCGATGTCCCATCCATGTGCGGCAACCATCATGGCGTCGCCAGCTTCAACATCGACCTGCTCAAGCGCCCAGCGATAGACGCCCAGATCCGGCTTGAACTTGTGGATGCCCTCAACTGTCAGGTGGCGATCAACGATTTCCGTGAGGCCGGCGTTCTTGAATTGTTCCTTAACTCCCGCGTTCGACGAATTTGTCAGGCTGACAAGAAAGAATCCCTGCTCCTTCAGACTTTTAAGTCCCTCAATGACATCGGGGTGTGGAGGCAGGCTTCGAATGACGGGAATGATCGCGCTCTCCGCATCCTTTTTGCTCAACTCGATCCCGTTGCTCTCCGCCAGCATTACGAGGGTTGCGACCCCGATCTCCGAAAAATGGTGGTATTTCCCGGTCAGGGTATCGACCAAAGAGTGATGGAGCATCATGGAAAACCAAAGTCCAACCATGCCCTCACGGCCGCCGAGCGCTTCCGTAACACTCTTTTTCAAGGGGTCGAGATCGAGCAGGGTCTCATTCACATCCAGAAAGATCACTTCAGGGCGCGGTTTTGGTTTGTCGGTCATGGATTTCGTTTGTGCGTCAGCGGTTCCTATCAAGAAGATCGCAGCTACGATTGCCGCAGCCAAAAGTGTCCGCACGATCAAGCCAGGGAGGCCAAGGACAGGTTTCGAAATCCGGGACTGGAAGGTTTCTGGACGGTGGCTCATGGACCCCAGGAATCGAATTGAGACGGGAAGATATATCATGGGTTTTGGCTTGGAGGTTGATTGCTAGGAATTTGCTCAACCCTTCCGCATTCTTGCCAACCATGGGCCGGGGAAGGAGGAGGGTTTCATTGCGGTTTAGTAGACTACAGGTAATAGGAAGCCCTTTGTAAGCGCCATGGGGTATTTCCCTACCGATTAAGTGCTGGAATTTGCTGTCTCGATCATTTTTCCAGCGAGACCTTGCGCAGGCGCAGCGCATTTAGGATGACGGAAAGCGAGGAGACGCTCATCGCGGCGCCCGCGATCATCGGGCTGAGCAGAATGCCGACAAAGGGGTAGAGGACTCCGGCGGCGATGGGGACGCCGAGAGCGTTGTAGATGAATGCGAAGAACAGGTTCTGCCGGATGTTGCGCATAGTGGCGCGGCTGATGTGGATGGCCTTGGTGATGCCAAGAAGATCGCCTTTCACGAGGGTGATGCCCGCGCTCTCGATGGCGACATCGGTTCCGGTGCCCATCGCGATTCCGACATTGGCTTCGGCGAGGGCGGGCGCGTCGTTGATCCCGTCTCCGGCCATGGCGACCACGGCCCCGTCCGCTTTGAGTTTCTTGATGATGTCGATCTTGTCCTGCGGCATGACCTCGGCGTGGACTTCATCGATGCCGAGTTCGCGGGCGACGGCTTCGGCGGTTTTCCGGTTGTCGCCGGTACACATGATGACTTTCAGGCCGAGCGCGTGGAGTGCCTTGATCGCTTCCGCGCTGCTTTCCTTGATGGGATCCGCGATGGCCAAAATTCCGGCCACGTTCTGATCGAAGGCGACCCATACCACGGTGCGGGCGTTTTCCTGCCAGGCTTCCGCATCTTTCTGCAAGTCGGGAGAAACTGTGATTCCGTTTTCCTCGAGAAAGCCCCGCTTGCCGACCCTCACCGTTTTTCCATCGACCTTGCCCGTGACCCCTCCGGCGGTGGTCGATTCGAAATTCTCGACTTTCAGGAATTCGAGATTCTTGTCTTTCGCTTCATCGACGATGGCTCGTGCCAAGGGATGTTCGCTGCTTTGCTCAATGGCTGCGGCGAGTTGGAGAAGTTGGTTTGGCTCGATTCCTGATTGGGCTTTCGTATTGGTGATTCGGGGTTTCCCTGCAGTGAGGGTGCCGGTCTTGTCGGTGACAAGGTGGGTGACCTTTTCCGTGATCTCGATTGCTTCCGCGTTTTTGATTAAGATTCCGATCTGCGCGGCACGACCCACGCCCACCATGATCGACATCGGCGTGGCCAGCCCGAGGGCGCAGGGACAGGCGATGATCAGGACGGAAACGGCGTTGACGAGAGCGTAGGCCATCGCCGGAACCGGACCGAAGATCGACCAGACGATGAAGGTGATGAGGGAGATGGCGATGACGATGGGGACAAACCATCCCGCCACCGAATCCGCGAGTTTCTGGATCGGCGCGCGGCTCCGTTGCGCCTCGGCCACCATGTGGACGATCTGGGAAAGCAGGGTTTCCGAGCCGACTTTCTCGGTTCGCATCACGAAGCTTCCGGTCTGGTTGACCGTGGCTCCGATCACCTTGTCGCCCTCTTTTTTCCCGACAGGCATGGGCTCGCCAGTGATCATGGACTCGTCGAGGTTGCTGGAGCCTTCGGTGATGATCCCATCGATGGGAACTTTTTCACCGGGGCGGACGCGGAGCAGATCTCCTTTTTTGAGATCATCCACCGGCACGTCCTCTTCCTTGCCATCGGCAAGCCGGTGGGCGGTTTTCGCGGCGAGTCCGAGGAGGGCCTGGATGGCCTGGCCGGTGCGGCTGCGGGCCTTGGCCTCAAGCAATTGTCCCAATAACACCAGCACGGTGATGACGGCGGCCGCTTCGAAATAGAGACCGACTTCTCCGTGTTCGCGGAAGGATTCGGGGAAAATCCCGGGAGCAATCACCGCCACCACGCTATACAGGAAGGCGGCACCCACACCCGTCGCGATGAGGGTGAACATGTTGAGATTCCAGGTTTTCAACGAACGCCAGGCCTTGCTGAAGAACATCCCACCGGCCCACAAGACGACCGGGGTGGTGAGGGCGAATTCGATCCATTTTGAGACGTGCTTCGGGATGAGCTTTTCAAGGTTGAAGCCGGGAATCCAGTGAGCCATGGCGATGATGAAGACCGGAAGGGCAAGGACGGCAGCGATCCAGAACTTGCGGGAGAGGGCGCGTATTTCCTCATCATCTTCGCCGTCCTCGGCTGCGCCGACCGGCTCCAGCGGCATTCCGCAGATCGGGCAGTCGCCGGGCTTCGGTTCCTGAATCTCAGGATGCATCGGGCAGGTGTAAATGAGAGCGGACTCCGGTTTCCACATCGGATTTTTTTCCAGAGCCATCCCGCATTTCGGGCAGTCACCGGGTTTGTCGGATTCCACGCCGGGACACATTGGGCAGAAGTATTTGCTTCGGGGCGAGGGGCTGACCGATGCGTCGGACTCATGGGAATGGCTGCCGTCCTTGCCGCCGCAACAATCGTGTTTCTGTTCGTGATTCATAAGTGGTCCTGAATTTTGATCAAGCTCCCGCACCGGGTGGGGTAGACGGTAGCACACCGGGGAAAGTCAAAACCCTTGGAAGATTCGAATTGAGCGGCTTTTGAGTTGGGTCGGCCTCCAAAATCTGTCCAATTCGTTTTTTTAAATTGTTTAAAAAAACAAAAGGGGCAGAGCCATCAGCGGAGTTCTACCTCTGAGAGGTTCCATCATCCACTTCTCCGCCACTTTTCCCTCCGCCGCATTTGAAAACGTTCCTGATCGCCATCGCCTCGGTTTTGCCCCTTCTTTCGACGGCTCCATCGTGGTCACCACCCCGCACGGAGGTGAAAAGGTGAGCTCTGACCAGGACCATGTCCTCGCTCTCTCCGATTGGAGCAAGGAAAAGCCCAAGGAGGGACTGCGCACCCTCATGCGGGGTTCCGAATGGTATGCCGTTCGCAAGGGGAACGCCCAATCCATCCTCGGAGCCGCGAAAGCCGGGAAATTGAAAGACTCCTTTGATCGTGAGAAAGTCCGCATGCCGCCCACGGATCTCTCGGATGTGGCCTACGATGCCTTTCTCATCACAATGAGCACGCATGAAGCGCCAGCTTCAGTTTGCGCTTTTAGTAGTTTCCGGGAAACAAACCAGAAAACCAGAAAACCAGAAAACCAGAAAACCAGAAAACCAGAAAATAAATGAAAACAAGAATGAAAACACAAATGATCCTCGTCGCAGGAACCGCTCTCTCCCTCGCGTTGGCCTCCTGCTCCAGCACAAGCGCCGATCCCCACGCGGGGCACACTATGACGAGCATGTCCGCGACCGGAGTGAAGCCCTACACCAGCGACAAGTGCATTGTCACTGGCAAAAAGCTGGGTTCCATGGGTGACCCCGTTAGCGTGGTCCACAATGGGCAGGAAGTGAAATTTTGCTGCAAGCCCTGCATTGCAAAATTCAATGCCAACCCGGCAAAATACCTCGCGAATCTCTGAGCGAAACCGAGGGAAACGCCCGCACCTGTCGTGAACTCAGTCGAGTCGAATCTGCGCCTGGGGAAAAGCGGAAGCCCTATCCACTTGAAAATGTTGGGTCTCTGATGAGCCTCTCGACGAATGGGACGAAATGCAAACGATCGTCTACCAAGGTCAGGAAATGAAATTTTGCGGTAAAATATGCCTTAAGAAATTCAGAAAAGATCCAGCCAAGTAATTGGCGATGCTTTGAATCTTTTCAGGAACGCAAACATCGTTGTCAAAGTCATTGCCCTCATCGGAAACTGTCCGGTGGTGGCCTTTGGCAACGGTGGACCCTCGCCATTCCTGAGGGTTGGCACGCACCCTGCGAGAATTACGATGGAACTCCTTCGTCCCATAATGACGACCGGGAAGCATTGATAATTAACAATTCATGAAAAAATACTTCACCTTTGCCCTGATTTCCCTTTTAGCGGCAACCATTTCCGGAGCCAGGGAAGTCGTCTACAAGCTCACGATCGCGAAAGAGATCGTCAATATCACCGGCAAGAATCGAACCGGGATGACGATCAACGGGGGAATCCCCGGGCCCACCATCCGCTTCACCGAGGGAGACGATGCCGTCCTCCATGTTCGCAATGAGATGGATGTTCCGACTTCGATTCACTGGCACGGCCTTCTTGTGCCGCCGCAATACGATGGCGTCCCATTCGTCTCCTTTCCACCGATCAACGCAAAAAGCACCTTCACTTATCGCTTCCCGATTCGGCAAGCCGGGACCTATTGGTATCATTCACATACCGAGTTTCAGGAACAACTCGGTGTCTATGGATCGATTGTCATCCAGCCCAAGGAAAAGCGCCATCGTGTCGATCGGGAACACGTCGTGCTGCTCTCCGACTGGACGAACATGAATCCGGACAAAGTGATGCGCCTGCTGCGCCGCGGATCAGAAGTGATGGGGGTGAAAAAAAAGACCGGCCAGAGTTTGTTGGGGGCGATTAAGACCGACAAGTTTGGAGAATTTTGGAAACGCGAGGCGATGCGGATGCCACCGATGGACCTCGCAGACGTCGCTTACGATGCCTTTTTAATCAATGGCAAGCAGTCCAGCCGGATCCCGGCCAAGGCAGGCGAAACCGTCAGACTTCGAATCATCGATGGCTCCGCCACCACTTTCTTCCATCTTCAATATGCCGGGGGGCCGCTGAAAATCGTCGCGGCTGACGGCCAGGATGTGCAGACCGTGGTCCAAAAGCAACCGCTCCTCATCGGCGTTGCGGAAACCTACGATGTTTTGGTCGAGGTTCCCGCTCATGGCTCCTACGAGTTCCGGGCCACGGCCCATGATGGTTCCGGCCATGCCTCGCTCTGGATCGGGGAGGGCGAAAAGAAGCCCGCGCCCGAGATGCACCAGCCTTATGTCTATGACACCATGGACATGTTCAGCTGGAAGAACATGATCGCTCTCACCCCGGCGGGAACGATGGGCATGCCGACAAGTGACGTCCGCATGGGGATGTTTGATCAGCCGGGAATGAATATGGAAGGCATGGGTGCCATGAAAATGGGAGGGATGGATCATGGCGAAATGGGGGACATGAGCGGAATGGGGGGCATGAGCGGAATGGGCCGCATGAAGATGAATCATTCGATGTCGATGAAAGGGATGGATCACGACATGGCGGGGCCGACGATGAAGGACAATCCTCCGCGTTGGTATGACTTCCTCCTGCGCGAAGACGCCGCCCGTTTCCCGATGCTGGCGAGCGACAACATGATGTCGAAGCTCCGACCTTTTCCACCCTATGAGAAACTGAGGTCGGTTAGGAAAACGGCCTTCAAGAAGTCACGCGAGGCCAGGGAGGTCAGACTGACTCTCGATGGCGACATGGGGCGCTACGTCTGGATGTTCAATAACGAGCCACTCGCGCCTGAGAATGACATCAAGATCAACAAGGGCGAAGTGGTGAAATTTATTTTCATCAACCGAACCATGATGCATCACCCCTTGCACCTGCACGGGCACTTCTTCCGTGTCTTGAATGGACAGGGTGACTACGCACCTTTGAAGCACACCGTGAACGTCGCTCCGATGACGACCACCGTCATCGAGTTCGATGCCAATGAAGTTGGCGACTGGTTCTTCCACTGCCATCTCCTTTATCACATGAAGGGCGGAATGGCGCGGGTCGTCCGATACAACGGGTTCACCAACAATCCCGAAACCGAAGCGGTTTCAGACCAACGGTATGACCAACATTGGTATCTCTTCGCCCAAGCCGATGTTTTGAGTAACTTGACCCAGGGAATGGTTCAGTTCGAGAACCTCGAAAACACCTTTTCGGCATCGTGGGAAGCGGGTTGGGACGGAGTCGAAGGCACGGCCTGGGAGGGAGATATTGTCTATGACCGCTACCTCAACCGTTTTACCTCGGTCTTTGCCGGAGTGAATCTCGAAGGAGTGAATTCGGACCTGGAGACTGAGCGACCCATCGTGGGCCTGCGTTATCTGCTCCCCGGAAATGTCATGGCGTCCGCCTGGATCGATGATGAGGCCGAGGCAAGGTTTGTGTTTGAGCGCGAACTGATGCTCACCCCGAGGCTCGGGATCTTTGGGGAAGCTGAATACGACACCCTCGAGGATTGGTCCTACCAAGGCGGTGTCAGTTACCTGATTAACGAGAATTTTTCCGCTACGGCATTGTGGGATAGCGACTATGGAGTGGGCGGCGGGTTCTCATTTCGCTTCTAGAATCTCTCTCAAAAAAACCTAAAGATGATGAGTAAAATGAAAGCAAAGATCGTTCGTATGGTCACCCCTGACCACCTTTGTCCCTGGGGAATCAAGGCCATCGATCTTCTGAGAAGAAACCGCTTTGAGGTCGAAGACGAGCACCTCGAATCGAAGGATGCGAACAAGGAATACAAGGAGAAGACGGGCTACGACGAAACTCCGCAAATCTGGATCGAGGACGAACACCTCGGGGGATACGACGCTCTCCGCGAACACCTTAATCTCCCCCCGGATCCCAAAGAGGGTGAAACCTACCAACCGGTTCTCGCCGTCCTGGCCGTGACCTTTCTCATGGCGCTGACCACCTGCTGGGCAATGCAGGGGGGACTCTCGATCATCCGCGTTCTCGAATTGTTTATCGCCTTCAGTATGTCTGTTCTCGGAATCCTGAAGCTTCAGGACCTCATGTCCTTTGCCACCGGCTTTGTGCAATACGACATGGTTGCCCGTCGCTACGTTCCATATTCCTATGTCTATCCATTCGTGGAAACAGGAGCAGGGATCCTCATGATAGGGGGGCTTTTGACCTGGGTCGCCGCTCCGGCTGCTTTGATTGTTTCAACCATCGGAGCCATTTCCGTTTTTAAAGCCGTCTATCTCGAAAAGCGCGACCTCAGTTGTGCCTGTGTCGGAGGAGGGAGCAGCGTGCCTCTCGGGTTCATCTCTCTGACCGAGAATCTCATGATGATGGTGATGTCCATCTGGATGCTGAGCAAAGCTCTCTCATCCTGACAATTCCTCCGATTGAGGTGGACTGAAGATTCCGCTTAGGTGAGGGCGGATCCCGCTTAGGTGAGGGCGGACCCCGCTTAGGTGAGGGCGGATTCCGCTTAGGTGAGGGCGGACCCCGCTTAGGTGAGGGCGAGCCGTGCTTTGACTTCGCAACATTTTTTCAAGGTCGCAAGGATGGGCGAGCGCTCGCAGACATCTTCCCAGACCTGTCGTACTTCTTGAGCTTCGTCGAAAGACGAGGCGAAGCCGGTCATCTCGATCAGCGAAAGTGAGGGATCACCTTTCTCGAGACCGAGGTGGGCGAGGACGTTGTGAAGGCGGCCTTTCACGGTGACTTCGATGTCATCGACTTCCAGTCCGGCCGCGATGCTTGCGGTGGCGAAGGCGGTCGAGAGCGAACCCGCAAGTGCTCCGAGGAGATACTCGATGCCCGAAGGATGAGCATCTTTCTCTTCGAAGCTGGCGGGTTGTCCTGTTTCGAAATGAAAGTTGCGACAGTAAACGCTGCTTTTCAGACTTCCCGTGGAGCGCGCCCGGGTGCGCCAGGTGTATTCGCGGGCCTGAGCCTTGTCTTTTTCCAAAGCGGTCGTTTCCTCCCGGGTGTCGTGGCGGCGGACAAAATGACGCTGGAAGCCGTCGGCGGCGATTGTTCCCAGGCTGCCGAGGAATTCGTGTCCCACCATGCGGCACCAAGGCGGGAGTTCATCGGCCACGGTGGGTTCACGACTTCGGAGTTCTAGGAGGCCTTCTGCGGGAACTTGCTGCATCTGTTGACGAATCAGCAGGATCAAGCCCGAGCCACAATCCATGTCGCCCCCGTCGAAAAGATGGTCCGGTTGCAGGGAATCGAGGGAGACGGACATCAGAAGAATCTAGTAGCAGACGTTGGGCGACCCGTTAGCGAGCCACTCGACGAGAACAGCTCCGCCCGCGATCTCGACTCCGTCATACATTGTGGAGGCGTCAAGCTCGCGTTTTTTACAGCAGGGGGCGCAGGCCACCAGTTTGCCACCGGCGGAGAGGAAAGCGGTGATGAGGTCGTCGAGCGGTTTGAAGGGAGCACCTTCGTTGATGTTGGCGGCTTCGCTCTTCACGGCGGCATAGACTCCGTCGGTGCTGAGGAAGACCATGGTGTCTTTTCCCGACCCGAGGGCGGCGGTGGCGACGACGAATCCCACCGTGCATTTATCGGGATCGTTCTTGGAGGAGTTGATGGTGACGCAGAAGGTATCGGACATGGTTTTAGTAGATGTTAGTTTTTTTCAATGAAATAGAAAGGGTGTTCGGCTTCGAGAAGGGTGTGCTTCACGACCCGACACCAAGCTGGAATTTCGTTGGGAGCCCCGGCATCAAGAGCCCGGACCCGAACGGTCGTTCCCGATGGGAGATCGGCGAAATAGAGGCGCAAATCGAGGAGCAGTTCGCCACAGCCGGTTTCTCCACCGTCGAATTCCTTCTCAAAATTTTTCATCATATTTCCTATCGCTTTGGAGCCTAGAAAGAGCCGAAGGATTCGCAAGGAGAATTTGAAAGCGGCGCAAGATTCGGAGTGACGGGCGCTGGTTGCCCGCGTAGAGATCGGTCGAACCGCCATGATTTATCTCGATGCCAATGCCACCACTCCGATGCATCCGGAGGTGTTGGAAGCAATGATGCCCTACCTCACTGATTGCTTTCACAATCCTTCCAGCCCGACCCTTTCGGGAAGGCGCGTCCGCAAGGCCATCGACCGGGCGAGGGAGCAGGTGGCAGCATTGATCGGGGCCGCGCCGGAGCAAATCACCTTCACGGGTTGCGGCACCGAGGCCAACAATCTCGCCCTTCGATCGATGGCCCGGCAAGCGGGATTGGGGCGTATCGTCACCAGCGCGATTGAGCATCCCGCGATTCTGAAGCCCTGTCATGCACTTCAGGAAAAGGGGTATGATCTTACCGTTTGCGAGGTCGATGAACGGGGCTACCTCGACCTTGAGCAATACCGCGCCGCCCTCAGTTCGGGAACTCCGGGACTGGGCACGATCATGTGGGCCAACAACGAAACGGGTGCGATCCAAGCCATCGAAGAAATAGTCCTGCTGACCCGCGCGGCCGGTTGGCTCTTCCACACCGACGCCATTCAGGCAGTGGGGAAATGGCCTCTCGATGTGAAGGGAATCCCGGTCGATTTCCTCTCGATCAGTGCCCATAAATTTCACGGACCTAAAGGGATCGGGGCGCTTTACTCCCGGTCGGGAGAGATGATCGAAGCGCTCATTCTGGGCGGTGGGCAGGAGGGGGGTGCCCGCAGTGGAACGGAACACGTTGCCGGAATCATTGGCATGGGAAAGGCCGCCGAGATGGCCGGGCTTGCCCTGTCCGAAGGGGAGCACCTAAAAGGGGCCGGCAGACGGGATGAATTTCTTTCATGTTTGAAAAATGAGATCGAGGGCCTCCGCCTCCACAGTTCCAAAGGTCCCGGTTTATGGAATGTTGTGAACTTCTCGGTGGAAGGGTGTTTTTCGGCCGCCCTCCGAATTCTCCTTGATGATGCCGGTCTGGTCTGTTCGGCGGGAAGTGCCTGTATGACAGGGAGTCGCAAGGGAAGTCATGTCCTTGAAGCGATGGGAATCGAAAAAGAAGAAGCCGCCGGAGCGCTGCGTTTATCACTTTCGCTCCTCACCACCAAAGCCGAGTTGGCGAGAACGGTGGACCTGATCAGGACAGCGGTTACCGAAGTGCGCGGCGAGAGATAATTGCTCGGGTCTTCATTTATGTCTTTACAGCGGGAGCGCATTCAGCGAGCTATCTTCCATGTCCAACAAAGGACTTTATTAACGTGATGAAAATTAATCGAGAACCTAGTCCCGAGCGTGGGTCCACGCTCAGAGGAAACTCTACCAGCCGCCGCTTTGCGGTTGCTTTTTGTTCTACCGGTCTCTTGGCCGGTGGTTTTGTGTACGGCCAGAGTAATGCCGAACTTTTAGCGGAGCTGCGCGCCCTCAAAAATCGGGTTGCCGAGTTGGAATCGAAGCAAAAGCCAGCGCTACCTTCCAGAATGATTGCCATGCCCGAACCGTCGGGCGCGCAAGCAAATCTCAATGATGTCGAGGCTCCTCTGGCGGCGAACTACCTCACGATGCAGCGTAACGACGCCTTTGCTTCAAGCCTCAAGCTCTACGGCTTTGCCCGACTCGACCTGGTCCATGATAATAACCAGGCCGGTCTCGACGAACTCCTCGGCTGGGCCACCTCCAGCGATGAGGCGGGTTCGGGCGAGGCCGATTTTTACCTCTATCCGAAGCTCACCCGCGTGGGAGCCAGCTTGGACGGGCCCACGCTGGAATCCCTCGGGGGTGCCAAAGTCGATGCCAAGGTCGAGGTCGATTTCTACAAGGAGTTTGATGAATCCGATTCCCGCAACGCCCTGCGGATGCGCCATGCCTATGCCAAGCTCATGTGGGATGATTTTTATATTCTCGCAGGACAAACGGCAGACACCATTTCGCCGCTTTTCCCGTCAATCAACCCCGACATGATCGCTTGGGGACTGGGCAACCTAGGGGACCGACGGCCACAGTTCATCGTCGGTTACACGCCCTCGGTGGGTGAGACCCAGTTCAAGTTCATCGGCTCGGTCGGTGAAGCGGGCGCGGTCTCTTCCCAGCAAGGGGATGACGAGGCCAATTACCAAGGCTTGCTTGGATTCAGCACTCCTTTCAATGGCTCCCGTTTCTCCCTCGATCTCTGGGGCCACTATGCCGACGAGGACGGGTTGGAGAGTCACGTCTATGGCCTGAGTGCGGTCGTTCCGCTTTACCGTGACGTCCTCACCCTGAGTGGCGAGATCTGGTCCGGCACCAATCTGGATGACGTCCGCGGTGGCATCTTCCAGGGCGTGGTCGGTGGTGAAGAACTCGATTCCACCGGTGGCTTCGCCGAACTCAACTGGAAGGTCAACAAAGTCCTTTCGCTCCACAGCGGATTCGCGATGGATAACCCCGACAACGACCAACTCATCGTGGGAACCGGATCGGGATCGCGTGCGCTCAACGAAACCTACTACGTGGGTGCCCGTTTTAATTTCGATCCCATCCAACTTGGAATCGACTACATCCATACCGATACCGAATTTTTCGGTGTTGCCGATGGCGACCTCGATCGAATCCAGACTTTTTTGCAGTATAACTTTTAATCTAAATTACCATGAAATTCCAACTTTACAGCCTGTTGGCCGCGTCCCTTGCGATGACCTCCTGCAAGGATCAGGCAGACGAAAGCGCCCAGGCCCCGGCCGCGGGCGAACCCAAGACCTTTCGCTATGAAATGACCAACGCCTACACGGTGACGGTTCCCGAAGGAGCCGGTTCATTGAAAGCATGGTTCGCGATGCCCCAGCGCGATGAGTCATCCCAGAAAATCGAGGACTTTAAAATCGAGTGCCCATATCCACACGAGATTGTGAAAGACCAGTTCGGCAACGAATTTGTCCGGATCAATCTTGAGAATCCACCGGCTGGCGAATTCGATCTCACCGAGACCTTCAAAGTCACGCGGACTGAAATCAAGGTCGATGTCGACCCCGCGAAGGTGGATGAGACAGCCGATGGGGTGGATGGCAAGTATCTCGAAGAGAGTGCCCACATTGTCATCACGCCGGAGATCGCCGCCGAAGCCAGGAGGGTGGTGGGCGACGAGAAAAATCCCGTCAAGGCGTCACGCAAGCTCTACGACTGGACCCTCGCCAACATCGACTACTGGGTGAAAGATCCTGCGAACAAGAAGTCCTCGGGCGTCGGAAGCTCGATCTATACCTTCGAGACAAAAACGGGCAACTGCACCGATTTCCACTCTCTCTGGGTGGCGATGGCACGGTCGCAGGGGATTCCCAGCCGTTTGGTTTACGGATCCATTCCCAAGCCCACCCTCGATGGCAAGGACACCGACCAGAGCTACCATTGCTGGCCCGAGTTCTACGCCAAAGGCATTGGCTGGATTCCCCATGACGTCGCGGTGGCTGACATCTATGTCGATGAATTCCCCCTGACGGATGAGAACAAAGCCGGGGTCGAACTCACCACCGCGCTTGGCTACAAGGGACAGGACGACAAGATGGTCGATTACTACTTCGGCAACATCGACGAACGTCGCGCCACTTGGGCCAGAGGCCGGGACCACATTCTCGAAGGTGCCAGTGCTCCGGTCGATTCCCTGCCCAAGGCCCATGTTGAGATTGACGGAGAACCTGCGAGCGATTGGACGCGCAAGTTGACTTACCGCAGCCTTTAGAAACAACTCCGAAGAATTCCCTCGCCCCTCCTTGGAAAAGCTTCCCCCAAAAAACCAAACCTCCGGCGCCAGTCGCCGGGGGTTTTTTGCGTCGGGGATGATCCGGTCAGAGTGACAGCCCGTGCTTTTCCTTCAGGATTCGCGATGCTTCGGCGATGTTGGAGATCTTGGCGAAAGCCGTTTCCTCGTCGTTGACACAGCGATTTGCGAAGCAGCCAAACCCGCAATCGGGATTCAAAAAGATCTGTTCGGGTTGCCAAAATTCGAGCGCTTCTTCGACCCGCGCGACCAGCATTTCCACCGATTCCGCCTCGGCAGTGCGGGGATTGACGACACCCAAACCGATCTCCTTGTCGTTCAGCGCGGAGCCCACGATGGAGAGTTCCCCCGCCCGCGGCGTCGCGAACTCCAGAACCAGTTGATCGACTTTGAGCGAGCGGAATGACTCGATGAGCGGGGTGTAGTCGCCCTCGATAAGAACATCCTCGCGGCGGCTCCAGTTTCCCCGGCAGACATGCAGGCCGGTGCGGATTCCGTCTATGCCGTCCACGATCCGGTTCAAAAGATCGGCGGCGTATTCTAACTCGGCTCCCGCATCACGGCGGGTGGCAAGGGTCGCTCACATGAATGTTCGTCGCTTTGACTCGCCAGAGTGGACCACTTCGGTGAGGACTGGTTCGTCGAACTGCACAAAGGAGGCTCCGGCGTCGCGGAGTTCGATCAATTCCCGCCGCAGGAGCTTCACGACATCCTCGGCCATTTCGGTCTTGTCGTCATAGGCATGGTTGGTCAGTCCGGTGACCCACATTGAGCGGGTGAGAAGATAGGGGCCGGGGAGAGTGATCTTGATGGGGCGATCGGTGATCGACTTCAGGAAGGCCAACTCATTGCCAGCGAGAGACTCACGACGTTCGATGCGTGCCGTGCAGGTGGGGTTCCGGATCGCGGCAGCGGGGACATCGAGCGCTTCCAGCATCTCTTCGAATCCCGCCTTGTCCTCCACCGTATCCAGCATTTGCGCCAGCGACATCAACTTCGTTCCAGAAACCTTTTCGGTGATAAAGGAATAAAAGTTATCCCGCCCTAATTCGCCATCCACGATCACGTCGGACCCGGCTTTTTCCTGAAATTCGACACAGCGCCGGATTTCCGCGTTGGCGACTTCCTGGAATTCGGCCTCGCTGAGCCTACCTTTCTGACGGTCGCGCAAAGCGATCAAAAGGCTCTTGCTTCGGGGCCAACTGCCAACTTGGGTGGTGGTAAACATCAAGAATGATTAAAGACGGGAGCTTCCCGGTTTCAAGTAAATAATCGGGAATTGATGATGTTGGAATCTACGATACCGGGGACGATCCCTCGCCGTTCCCGACCGAGGTGATCGTGGGGCCATCCCGGTGCGCGGCGGGCGCGCGATCGGTCCGCCAAACTGTCCGCTTCTTTCGTTGACTCGCAATCGGAGAACCTTGAAACTACCGACCTTCAAGGGGCCGTCCCTTCATTTGTGCGCACATTGTCTGACAACGTGAAATGGACACTAACAATTCGACCGACCAAAGGGAGGCGAGTCCGTTCACCGAAACGCTTTGAAGTGGGACGACGACGAACACCAGAGCAGATCTTGGCGGAAGGCTTTCATTGCAGGTTCAACAGCTTGCGCACATTGTCTGACAACGTGAAATGCGGAGCGACGATCTTCGGGCGATTGGTGGATGCAAGTGGATTCCGAGATGAAGACTGTCATGTGTTCAAAAATGTTTTAATATTGCGTTGCGGAGACTGTCCCAGCAGATTAATAAGAGAGGCGATGCTTGTGCCAAAGGGCTCTGGAGGGCAAAGTTTGGCGCGAATCCAAGACCACCGTGCGTATTGCATTACCTTTCGAGCCACTAATGCGGATTGTAATAGTCTCGTCATTGACCACAGCATCCTGGTAAAAAATTGAGACCTCTTTATTCGCTGCAACTCTGGCGGTGTTCCGACTCTTTCCTCGTTGGTCGATGATCATGCACTCGACCACCGAATCAGTGGTATTCTTCAAATAAATCTCGTGACCATGACGATACAACTCCCTCATCACAGGATGATAGGCACATGATGATAACGCTACTATTATAGCATATAATAGAATGTTTCGCATCGTTTTCATCTTTGCGCATTGATATCAAGCGTCACCACGGAAGCTCCGTTAGTCCAGTATCGACACCTCCTCCCGGCACCGGACACATGATCGTGTTGAAGCCCTTCCATTCGTGACCTGGTGCGTTCGAAGAAAGAGATGGCTTACCAGAGTTCGAGAAACACGCATACATCCAACCAAGACCCATCCCATACTCCAGCTTCACGTTTTCATAGGTCAGCATCTCTTGAACTTTGAATCCACGAAATACTGGCCCAACATCATTTGCCCAGAGTGCCCCCGGACTTCCATGACCCCAGTAATGCGCCCCATGCAATTCTGCGCTTTTTGAAGAAGCTTCCAACAAACCTTGGAACTCACCTCTAGGGCTTCCGATTCCCGTTGGAGCAATATCACCTGTTGGCGGATCCAACGGATTGCCTCCAATTTTCCAATGTCTTTGATACTGATGCTTATCTACCTTAAAACCGCGCCCTGCGAGTGTCCTAATATTACCCTCCCAATTTACAAACCACTGACCAAACCTGCCCATGTCGCCACCCCAATAAGCCACGATAGTATTTGGAACCTTGTAGACTTTCCCAGCGGTGGGCTGAGACTCCCAGCCTGTCACCCCCTTTTGCGCCTCCCCTGAGCGCATACCAACAATCTGAGCAAGAGACTCCCAGGTGTCTCCAGATTGTGCACATACTGATGCTTTCGATTCCTTTTTTCGTTCAGGGCCAACCCACTGCCCAAGATAATCCCATTGATTAACCCCATCATTCCGAACGAACCCATACAGGTTCACCCCACCCCGTTCTTGGATCGGGTCCCTAGATGGCCACCTCCCTGTCACGGGATCGTAGTATCTGTAGCCGTAATATCGCATACCGAATGGAGCGACATAGGGGTAGGTGGCGGGCGCATTTCGCCTTGGAGGACGAGAGTTTGCCTGCGGTGGAGGTAGTGATAGCGCTGGTGACTTATGGCTACGAAGGTCTAACAAATCGTGATACTTGCGGGGATGGGCACTCCCTATGTCTATGGTGGATGAGGGAAAGGTAGGGGTATTGGGAGGGGTATTGGGAGGGACTGGGCGGGACGTTCGTAAAAGGGATTCGTAGGGGTAGGTGTATTCGGCTTGGGAGGTCTTGAGGTGGGGCGCGATGAACCCCGATTCCGGATCTCTTCGCCTGTTGCGGAGAGGGCGGGAATATTGGTTGAGGGTCGATGAGGGCGCTTCCATGTCAGGGTGTCAGTGAGTTTTTGCAGCAGTGAGTTTCGTCGTCTGTGGTATCATGCGGTGTGATTTTCGCAATCTTAAAAGGGGTTGTGAATTGGGTAATCGGAATCACCGAAGGCCTGAAAGACGACCTTATTACGGGTTGCAAAATTCGATGAAAGCGTGGAAATTCGGCCGAAACCGCCCCCGATGTCAATTTGGAAACGGGACCCGAGATTCAAGGGAGGCGCAACAGGTGAGGGGGGTGGGGTGGGCTTGCGGCGAGTTAAAGCCCGAGGTGGGAGATGACTTCGTTCACGAGATCTTCGGGAGATTTGCGAAGATCGAGAATGAGGGCATCGACGGGGGGCTCGAGGGTTTCGAGTTGAGAGTGGAGGAGGCCGGGGGGCATGTAGTGATTTTCGCGGGTGGCGAGGCGTTCCGCGAGGACGGCTTCGGGGCCGGAGAGGAAAACAAAGTCAGCGCCACGGAGGATTTCGCGGTAGCTCGCCTTGAGGGCGGAGCAGGCGATGATGGTGAGTTTTTCGGCTGAGGAGATTTTGTGGGCGAGGAATTCGAGCCAGCCTTGGCGGTCTTCGTCGGTGAGGGGGGTGCCGGAAGCCATCTTGGTGACGTTTTCGGGCGGGTGGAAGTCGTCGCCGTCGAGGAAGATTCCCCCGGTTTTCTGAGCGAGGAGTTGGCCGAGGGTGGATTTCCCGGAGCCGCTGACGCCCATCACGACGATGGCCTTCATGAAATTGCGAGCCAGCAGACCCCGGCGAGGGTGATGCCAATGAAGCCGACGGCGGTGGAAACGAGGCTCCAGGTTTTGAAGGTTTCTTTTTCGGTCATGCGCAGGTAGCGGCTGACCATCCAGAATCCGCTATCGTTGACGTGGGAGAATCCGGCGGCACCACTGGCGATGGCGACCACGATGAGGGAGAGTTGTCCGTCTGAGAGGTCGAGTTTGGCAACGATGGGAGAAATGAGGGAGGCTGCCATGACCATTGCCATGGTGGCTGAGCCTTGTGCGATGCGGGAGATCGCAGAGAAGAGAAAGGCCAGGAGGAGGACGGGCATCCCGCCATCGAGAGCGGTGGCGAGGGCGTCGCCGACTCCGGTGGCACCGAGCATGGTCTTGAAGACGCCGCCTGCTCCGGTGATGAGGATAATGACTCCGGCGGGGCCGAGGGCCTTGGTGGAGACTTCCATGAGTTGGTCGCGGGTGGCGCCACGGTGGCTGCCGAGGAACCAGAGGCTGAGGCAGGTCGAGGAAAGAAGGGCGAGGACGGGGTGGCCAAGGAAGGCGACGAATTGTTGCCAGAGTGGGGCGGAGCCCATGAGGGCTTTCAGTTCGTTGGATCGGTCACCTTTGCTCAGTCCTTCGGCGAGATGGGCCCCGAGCGCTTGTTCGACCATGGATCCGGCGACGATGAGGACGATGGGCAGGAGGAGAATGGCGGCGATGATCCCAAATGAGGGAGGATTGGATTCTTCCTCGGTGATGAGTGGAGGGGGAGAGATGTGAACTGTTTTGGCAATTCTTCCTCCGAAGAAAATGCCGGCGAGGATGGCTGTGGGGAGGCCAACGAGGCAGCTGTAGAGAATGACGGTGCCGATGGGGATGCCGAGTTCGTAGGCGACCCAGGTGGGCCCGGGAGTGGGTGGGACAAAGGAGTGGGTCACGATCATGCCGGCGAGGAGGGGCATGCCATAGACGGTGAGGGATTTACCGGTGCGTCGGGAGAGGGCGTAGATGATGGGGGCGAGGATGACGAGGGCGACATCGAGAAAGACGGGAATGGAGATGAGGAAGCCGGTGAGGAGCATGGCCCAGGTGGCGCGTTTCTCGCTGAACATCTTGAGCATGCCGTTCGCGAGGCTTTGGGCGCCGCCGCAATGTTCGATCATGGCACCGAAGATGGCTCCGACGCCGATGATGGTGGCGATGAAGCCGAGGCTGGAGCCCATGCCTTCGATAATGGTGTCGCCGACCTCGGTGAGGCCCATGGTGCCGGAGGCGATGCCGACGAAGACGCTGGCGATGAGGAGGGCGAGGAAGGCTTGGACCCTGAGTTTAAGAATCAGGAAGAGAATGAGGGCGATGGCGGCGACGAGGGTGCCGATGAGACGTCCGGGGCCAACTTCGGTGAGGGCTATAAACAAAGTCATTTTATTGAGTGGTCATCTTGATCTGGAAGAAACGATTGGGGAAGTCTGCCATGGAGGTCTTGATGCGCCATGATTCACGAACCCGGCCATCGTCGAGACGGAGAGCGGGGGCGGCTTCGAGATTGGCTGCGGAAATCTCGCTCCAGCTGCCCGGTTGCAGGTCGTCCGAGGTGCTGACTTGATAGGTCACGGTGTTGGCGGTGGAGCTGCGGGTAAATTCGATGACGGGGTAGTTGATTCCGCCAATCGTGTTGCTTGAAATCGTGGTGAGAGCTGAGGGGGCATCGTGTTGCCAGGGTGAGGTGGCGAGGGCGAATTCCATGAAATTGTTCAAGCCATCGCCATCGGGGTCGGCATTGGGGCCGGAAAGGCTGGGGTCGCTGAGCTGGGCACTGGAGAAGTTGAAGTCAGACCAGGCGCTGAAATCGAAGGGGAGGGGATTGCCGCCGAGTTCGCCTCCGAAGTTTTGAGAGCAGGTCCAGTTGGCGGGGTTGCGGTGGTCTGGATTGCTTATTGGATTGAGGAGAACGAGCGAGAAGCCGGGGCCGTCGGCGCAGGTCGGCCAGGGGGCGAGTTCAGCGTAGGTGAAGGTATGGAGGGTGGCGGGTGTGGGGCCTCCGAGGGAGAGGGTGAGCAATTCGCCTCCGTTGGCGAGGCTGGCGGAGTATTCTCCGGCGACTGGGTGCCCAGTTCCGTAGCGGGCGTGGAAAGCTTCGAGGTTGGAGACGATGAGGATGCGTTCGCCGGGGGTGAGTTCGGTTTTGCCGCTGCCGGCGAAGGAGAAGGTGATGCCGGCGGTGAAGCTGAGGTTGCCGAGGTCGATGGTATCGGTGGCGCTGGTGTTCAGGAATTCGATAAATTCGAAATCGTCCTGATCGGTGAAGCCTGCGGCCAACTCGCTGGCACTGGGGGCGGCGGGGTGGTAGAGGAATTCGGAGATGACGAGGTTTGAAGAGGAGGGCGGGGCGAGCTCGATCTCGAATTCGGCTTCGGTCATGGCGCTCCAGGTTCCTCCATTGAGGGCGCGGGCTTTGACGGTGGTGCGGCCTGGGTTGAAGCTGAGAGGGGAGGCGTAGGGTGACAGGCCGCTCTGGACGGCTCCTCCTAATTTGCGTGGATCGCTCCCGTCGGTGGTGTAATAGATCTGGCTGCTAGCCTGTGCTCCCAGAGTGAGGTTGGCTCCTGCGGCGATCGCGCCACCGTGTTGGCTGAAGCCGGGTGGGGTGATTGAGGGCCAGAGGGCGTTGCTGGCAAAATCGGTGCGGGAAGGTCCGAAGAGATAGCGGCGGCGACCGGTCGAGGCGCTGATCCAGTTGTTGAACGGGGAGAGATTGACGCTGCCGCCAATCTGATATTGGAGGAGAGGTTGGTAGTCATTGCGGAGGGCGAGGAGGTTTCGGTAGAGGGTGGAGTTGGTGCCGGTGCGGTCGTCGAGAGCTCCGCCGTTGAACAGGTGCTTTTGAATGCGGTCGGCGAAAATGAGGCGCCACTCGGGGGATTTGATGAGACGTTTGAAGAGGGAGGAGAGGGTGTCGCTTTTGGCGAGGAGGTCGCTGGTGAAGGTGTTGTGGCCGACTGAGTTGAAGTAGTTCAGGGTAGAGTAGGAGCCTTCAGCGTCCCAGACGTAGAGGCGGTAGCGGCCTTCGGGAGTGCGTTCGCGGGCGCCCACCCAGTTGTTTTGCGGCCAGTCCCAGGTTGCTCCGTAGATATTGAGAAGGAAGTAGTCCGCCATGTTGATGGGGTCGAGATAGGTGAGGGTTTTTTGCCAGTCGGCGAGGCTGAGGTCGCCGCCGCCGCTCCGGTTGAGGATGCTCATCATCTGGTTCCAGGTGGTGACATCGCCATTGGCGTAGTCGTTGACCTGGCGGACGTCCCAGTCCTCGTTGCCGCCGTGATGCTTTTGCATGAAGGGCTCGCGGAGTCGCTCGCACATGTTGAAGAAGCCCTTGTATTTACCATTCACGTAGAGGGTATTGATAATGCCGTGACTGCTGGCCTGGCCCATTTCGCCGAAAAGTCGGCGGACGAGTTCGTCGGTGATGAAGGGGTTGCTGATGTCGTTCTTTCCGGCGCGGATACGGAGTTGTTCAAAGTCAGCGACGGGGTAGTCAGGGCCGAGCCATGGTGATTTGAGCGAATCCGAGCCGTAGTCGTCGCGGAAGTAGAGATTGAAGGAGGGTTTTTGCTCGGGAGCGTTGGTCCAGGGGGAGGCTCCGGTGTTGTTGAGGATGAGGCGTGGGCGGGAGTATCCGCTGGAGGAAAGGCGGATGCCGGCCTCTTCGCGAAAGCGGAGGGAGTTATCGGGATGGTAGAATTCGACAAACATTGGGCGTTCGAATTCGGGGCCCTGTTGCATGGGGAGGTTGTAGGAGGAGGGGCCGTTCTCAACCCACTGGTTGTTGGCGTAGCGCCCTCCGTTGATGGCCATGATGCCGTGGTCTTTGTAGAAGGTCTCGTTTTCGTCGCCGGTGAAGATGAGGGCGGGAACGGTCTTGAGGGCGCTGATCTGCCCGATGAGGTAGGTGTGGACCTTGGGTTTGGATGGGAGGAGTCCGGCTTTGAAGGCTTTGGCGCGGATTACGCGGCCGGTCTTGTTGTTGACGGTGGTGAGATTGAGGGGGGCGGTGTAGTCGAATCCGTTGGTGGAGGTGGGTTCGGAGCCATCGGTGGTGTAGCGAAAATGTGCTCCGGGAGTGGTCGAGGTGAGAGTCAGGGATTGATTGGTATCGTAGAAGCCTCCGGGGACGCTGAAGTCGGGAGATTTGACACGGTCGGCGAGGGTCATCGCGCCATTGTCGGTGCCGGGGGTTGGGTGGCTATAGTAGCCCCAGATTTGGGCTGTTTGATCAAAGCCGTAGGATTGGCGGGCGTATTGGGCCGGGTATGCGAGGATGCTGGCGATGACGGTGCCGGTGGCGTTGCTGAGAACGATGTCTTCGCCATCGCTCGAGAGATTGAAGGAGGCGTGAAGACGATCGCCGATGCCGTTGAATTCTTCCTGGTCGTCGGCGAGGATTAAGAGGCGACCCCCGGGAGGGAGAATGGTGCCACCGGGGAATTTGAATTTGCGCGGGTTGGCGGCGTCGTCGCTGAGTCCCCAATTTGAGAGGTCAACGGGAGTGGTTTCTTCGTTGTAGAGCTCGATCCAGTCCGAGAACGCCAGTTTAGAAGTAATGGTTTTGGAGGGAGCGGCAGAGGGTTCCCTGGTTCCGATGAAATAGGAATAGGTGGCATTCGAGGCGACGATGGTTGATGGCGAGGCTCCGGTGGATCGCATCTCAAGATACATGATGAGATCCGAGTTGTTGATGTTTACATTGTGGATCTGAGCGGAGAGGACGTTGGGTCCGGCGACAAGGCGGGATTTGCTGAAGGTGATCTGGTCGGGATCGAAGGCACCACCGCCATCGGTGCTGGCTCCGTGGGAGCCTGAAGGGGTATCGTGGGGAATGAATTCACCGGGGTTCCCGAGATTGCCGCGAGCGAGTTCGGCTCCGTTGAGGTAGATGACGCAGCCGTCATCGTAGTCGAAATCGAGCTCGAGAGCTTCGAGGGCGTCCAGATCTTCGGAGGTGAGGGTAAATTCGTGCCGCATATAAATGCTGAAGGCGTTGCCTTTGAAGTCGGAGACGAGGTTGGTCCCAAGGGCGTAGGGGTTGAGGTTACTGGATTCGGAGCCAAGCGGTCCCGGGCCGGAGTCCCAGGTGCGGTCATCGAAATCCTGGCGGGCCCAGTCGACTTGCAGGACGGTGAGGGAGTCGACAAAGGCGGGATCAAAGATACCGCCGGAAGGCATGATGACACCGGGAAACCAGAGGCAGCCGTCGCCCGAGGCGAGGTATGTTTTGGAGGAGGTGGAGAGGGTCGGTTTCGCTTTGAGAGTGTTGGAGGTGATCGAGGCGTTGTGGACTTCGATGGCGAGGATGTTTTTTCCTTCTTCGAGGAAGAGGTTGGCGATGCCGAGGTTGTAGGTGGAGCCGGTGCCGTCTGCGGTGCTGGTGCGAAAGGCCAATTGGGAGGGATAGTGGGGGAGGCCGGGGGCGCCGGCGTCGGCTCGGGCGATTTCTTTGCCATTGAGGTAGGCGATGAAGGAATCATCGTAGTCCATTTGTAAGGTTAGGGTTTGGCCGCTGGCGGCTTCCCCTGCGGTGAGCTCGAAGGATTGGCGAAGGTAGAGAGTGGGAGTCTTATTGTAGAGATCGTCCTGAACGTTGGTGATGATGTCGGGGTAGGATGTCCCGAAGCCGATGGGGGTGGTGCCGGGTCGCCAGAAGTTGTCGTTGTAGTTGATTTCCCACCACTGGGTGCCACCGCCGAGAGTGGCCACGCCCTTGGTGTCGCGTTCGAAGACACGGTCGTTCGAGGTCGCTGAGAATTCGCTGAGGGTGACCGGGAAAGCGGTCTGGATCATCAAAAGAGATGTGATTGCGCATGAGCGCAGGGTCTTTGAAGTCATGGCCATGTGAGTGTGTGCGTTCTACCTGGAGGGGATGAATCCCGATGGGTATCCCACTAGACTCGCTGACCGGGAGGCACTGTCAAACTCGAAAGTCGATGGCAGAGGTCTGGCTAGACCGATGGCACGGCGACCTTTGCCTTGGGAGAGAGGCGTTCGGCCATCGTTTGCGTGGCGATGATGAAGAGGGCGCTAAAAACGCTCTGGGAGATGAGTGAGTTGCGGAAAAACATCCAGGTGGGCGTGGAAAATTGAGGGAGTCCGACGGTGAGGGCCTGCACAAATCCCGCGAAGGACTTGGGGTAGAGCGGGTCCATGGCCCAGCTCAGGGAATTGGTGACTAGGTAGAAAACAAGGGCGCTGGCGAGGGAGCCTAGGAAGACTTTCCCTGGGCTGGTGTTTTGAAAGGAGCGGGCGAGGAGGATCATGGCGGCGAAGCCGAGGAGGGGGACGAGCATTTGGGCGCTCCATCCGTAGCCCTGTTGCAGGCTGGTCATGGGGTAGGTGATGAACCAGACGAGAGAGGGCAAAATGACGCCACGGAGGCCGAAAAGGGCCATGCCGCAGAAGAAAAGGGCTCCGAGGGGTTGGAGGTTCCCGAGGCTTTCGGGCGTGTGCGAGCCGAGAATCCGTGCGGCCCCGAGAATGATGGCGAAGACGAGGAATGGCAAGAGGCGCTTCATGGCGCGAACCTTACCGTGATTTGAGGGAAGCTCAAGTTCTATGGAAAAATTGGGAGGCAGAAAAAACGCGCTTCCGGAGAAGTGCGTTTTTCAGGTCTTTGGGTGAAAAGTCATGAGCGGATCACCACGATGGGCGTGCCCTTCTTTGTCTTGGCGAAGAGCTGGGGAATGATTGGCTGAGGTTTTCAGTCAGCAAAGAGGTCGAGCTGCGGGGAATGGGCTTCCGGGAGGGCTTTTTTGGCGTTCGGGGAGGAATTTTTTTCCTTGGTTGGTTTGGCTGAGCTCATCTCGAGGTGGGAGAGGATTTCCTTGGCGCGGTCGAGGATGGCTTTGGGGAGCCCGGCGAGGCGGGCGACTTGGATGCCGTAGGATTTGTCGGCTTGGCCGGGGAGGATCTTGCGGAGGAAGATGATGTCCTCATTCCATTCGCGGACGGCGACGTTGAAGTTTGCGACGGAATCCCTGCTGTCGGCGAGGGCGCAGAGTTCGTGATAGTGGGTGGCGAAAAGAGTACGGCATCGTACTTGATCGTGCAGGTGTTCGGCGACGGACCAGGCGATGGAAAGGCCATCGAAGGTGGCGGTGCCGCGGCCAATTTCGTCGAGGATGACGAGGGACTTGTCGGTGGCGTTGTTGACGATGAGAGCGGTTTCGTTCATTTCGACCATGAAGGTCGACTGGCCTTTGGCGAGGTCATCGGAAGCACCGACGCGGCAGAAGATGCGGTCGGTGAGCCCGATGTGGGCGTGATCGGCCGGGACGTAGGCCCCGATCTGGGCCATCAGGGTGATGAGGGCGATCTGGCGAATGTAGGTGGATTTACCGGCCATGTTGGGGCCGGTGAGAATTTGGAGGAGGGAATCGGCGGGGTCGATGAGGGTGTCGTTGGGGACGAATTTTTCTGCGACGAGGGTTTGTTCGAGGACGGGGTGCCGACCGTTGATGATTTGGAGGTGGCGGGATTCGTCGAGGACGGGGCGGGTGTGCTGATAGAGTTGGGCCGTTTCCGCGAAGGAGATCAAGACATCAAGTGTTGCGAGGGCCGCGGCGGTTGTTTGAAGGGGGACGAGGTGATCGGTGACTCCGCGGCGGAGTGTGACGAATTCTTCGTATTCGAGGGCCTTGGCGCGGTCGTCGGCTCCGAGAACCTTGCCTTCGACTTCCTTGAGTGCGGGGGTGATGAAGCGCTCGGCGTTGGCCATTGTTTGTTTGCGCTGGTAGTCGTCGGGTGCTTTGTCGGCGTGGGTTTTGGTGAGCTCGATGAAGTAGCCAAAGACGTTGTTGAACTTAATCTTCAGGGAATCGATGCCAGTGCGTTTTCGTTCGGATTGCTGGAGTTCGGCGATCCATTGTTTGCCGCTGCGGGAGGCGGAGCGGAGTTCATCGAGCGGCTCGGAATGGCCATCGCGAATGAGGCCTCCGTCGCGGAGTTGGGCGGGCGGTTCATCGACGAGGGCGGCGTTGAGGAGCTCGACGAGTTCGGGGAATTCCTGAATGTTGTTGAGGAGTTGGGCGTGGAGGCCGGAGGTTTCTGCCACGGAAGAGAGGTCCTGGCGGAGGTCGGGGATTCTTTCGAGGGAAACCTGGAGAGCCTTGAGATCCCGGGCATTACCGGAACCTTGGGAGAGCCGACCGGTGGTGCGTTCGATGTCGCGAATGTTTTTGAGGGACTCGCGGAGCTTGGTGAGAAGGTAAGGTTCGGCGAGGAGGGCGTCGACAAGATCAAGCCGGGCGGTGAGGACTTCGAGATCGCGAACCGGGTGGAGGATCCAGTCGCGGAGCTTGCGGGCGCCCATGGGAGTGGAGGTGCGGTCGAGAACACCGAGCAGGGTGTGTTGTTTGCCTGAGCGGGATTCGACGAGGTCGAGGTTGAGTTGGGAGGCGGAGTCGATGAGGACGTAGTCGGTCAGGTGGCGGACCGAGATCCCGCGAAGGTGGTCGCACTTTCTTCGGAGTTGATAGGTGAGGTAGTGGAGGACTCCTCCGGCGGCGGAGAGGGCGGCGGACATGTCGCTGCAGCCGAAGCCATCGAGCGATTGAACCTTGAACTGGTCTTTGAGGGTGTGGAGGGCTTGGTCGGAGAGGAAGGCGTAGCCGTCGTAGGGGAGGTTATTTTTGAGACCGCCGAATTCCGCGACCTGTTCGTCTGAGATTAGGAGCTCGGACGGGGAGAGGCGAGCGAGTTCGTCCTCGAGTTGCTGGCGGTCGGTAAATTCGGCGACCGTGAATTCGCCGGTGGTGTGGTCGGCGCAGGCGAGGCCGAACTTTTGCTTCTTCCCGGAGCCGCCGATGAAGATGCCGGCGAGATAATTGTGACGGGTGTGGTCGAGGAGGGTGAGGTCGTCGACGGTGGAGGCGGAAATGATGCGGGCGATTTCGCGTTCGACGATTTTCCCGGGCTCTGGGGCGGTAGTTTGCTCGGCGATGGCGACGCGCTTGTTGGCGCGGATGAGTTTGGCGATGTAGCCCTGTGCGGCGTGGTGGGGAACGCCACACATCGGGATGTCGTTTCGCTTGGTGAGGGCGACGTTGAGAATGCCGGCGGCGACTTTGGCATCCTCGAAGAACATCTCGTAGAAGTCGCCGAGCCGGTAGAGGAGGAGGATGTCATCAGGCAGGGAGCGCCGCATGGCCATGTATTGGGCCATCATCGGAGTGAGCTTTTTTTCGCCTGCCATCTTGGGAGGTATTAAAGGGGGGGGCGAGGGCGGGGGGAATTGAAAAAGTCGTCTTCTTTCCCCAGGCTGGTGTCTCGCCGCCAGTGGTTTTTGTTTTCTACCGACCAGAGGCCGTGCCCGGCGGGGCGTCCGGCCTGGAGGTAGTGGCCTTGGTTGAGGATTTGGCGGAGGTGGTCGATCTCAGCCTTTTCGGTGGCGGTGGCGGTGCGCGGGGCGAGGTGGTCGGTGGCGAGGGCGGACTTGGTCATCAGGGATTCCATGGCAGGCTGAATCTGCCTGAACCGAGGCTTTTGTTTAGAGAATTCGGAAATCATCAATGCCTACAGGACCTAGCGAATTTCCGAAAAATCGCCCTGGACGAAGGGGAATCCCGCTTTATTCAGACTTTTTTTGCCGTCCATTTTAAGTCAAGGTCCCTCTGTGACTGGAATGATTTCCCAAAAGCTGTTTGCGAAGGCCAAAACCTTGATTCCCGGTGGGGTGAACTCCCCGGTGCGGGCATTTAAGAACGTCGATGGCGATCCGTTTTTTGTGTTACGCGGTAAAGGATCCCGTATCGAAGATGTCGATGGGAAGCATTACATCGACTACATTGGATCGTGGGGACCGAATATTCTCGGTCATGCCCCGATCGCAATCACGAGCGCCATTCACGAAGCGGCCAAAAATGGGATCTCCTACGGCATTCCCAATGCCTACGAAGTGCAGATGGCCCAGATTATCACGGACTGGGTTCCCTCGGTCGAGAAGGTGCGAATGACGAACTCCGGAACGGAGGCCACGATGTCGGCCATTCGACTGGCCCGCGGGTTTACTGGGCGGGACAAGATCGTGAAGTTCGAAGGCTGCTACCACGGTCACTCCGATTCGCTCCTCGTGGCGGCAGGCTCGGGTGCGCTCACCTTTGGTCAGCCGGATTCGGCGGGCGTTCCCCAGTCCTTTGCTAACGAAACCATTGCTCTTCCCTATAATAATGTCGAGCGACTCGAAGAGACCTTCGCGAATCATGGCGAGCACATCGCGGCGGTGATCGTGGAATCCTACCCTGCAAATGCCGGGCTCGTTTTTCCCCAGGCCGGATTTCTTGCGAAGCTCCGCGAAATCACTCGGAAGTATGGCACTCTCGTCATTTTCGACGAAGTCATGACGGGCTTCCGTCTGGCACGTGGCGGGGTGCAGGAGATTGAAAATTTTGACCCCGATCTTACCGCCCTCGGCAAGGTGATCGGTGGGGGACTTCCCGTCGGGGCCTTTGGTGGTCGCGCGGACATCATGGATATGCTCGCGCCTGATGGTCCCGTCTATCAGGCCGGAACCTTGAGCGGAAATCCTCTCGCGATGGTGGCCGGTCTGACCCAACTTCGTGAACTCGATAAGCGTGGGGCTTACGAGTATCTCGCTGAAGTGGGTTCCCAAATGGCCGAGGGACTTCGCCGTATTTTCACCGAAAAAGGGATGCCTCATCGAGTCAACCAGGTGGGTTCCATGTTCTGCCTCTACTTCCTCGATGAGGAAATCGTGAACGTCGATACCGTGACCAAGCAGGACTTCGCGATCTTCAAGAAGCTCTTCTGGGGCTGTCTCGACGAAGGGGTGTATCTTGCGCCGAGTCCCTACGAGACCGGGTTCATTTCCATGGCTCACACCAAGGACGACATCGACGATACCCTCGACGTGATTCAGTCGGTCGTTTCCAAGTGGTAAGGCCATGACCTGGATCGCCGCCCTCTTTTTTGTGGTAGCCCTGTGCTACTCGTCGGTCGGCTTTGGCGGCGGTTCGTCTTATACCGCAATCCTTGCCTGGCAAGGCGAGGGCGCGGATACCATTCGGCAGGTCTCCCTTCTCTGCAACCTAGTCGTCGTTACAATCGGGGGAATTGCCAGCTGGAAAGTGATCCACTGGGCACTCATGGGGCCATTGCTTCTGAGTTCGCTCCCGGCCGTGTTCATCGCGGCTCGTTGGCGGCTTTCGGATGAGGTTTTCTTCATGGTGCTGGCCGTTGCCCTGGCGGGGGCGGGGCTTCTCCTCATTTGGAAAACTCCGTATTCGAAATCATTCCGGAAACCTTCAACCCCGATCCTTCTCGTACTTGGGAGTGGCCTGGGGGCACTCGCGGGAGTGACGGGCATCGGGGGCGGGATTTATCTGGCACCCGTCCTTCATCTTCTCAGGGCTGGAAAGGCCAAAGAAATTGCGGCGGTCGCAACCTGGTTCATCCTTTTGAATTCCCTCGTCGGTTTTGCGGTGATTTCCGGAGAAATTGGAATAGTCGGGGTTCAGAACTCCCTCTGGCTACCGGTGGCGGTGGCAGCGGGCGGCTTGCTGGGTTCCCGACTTCTTCAGGGAAGTTTCCATGAAGGGATCATTCGCCGCGTCACCGGAATCTTGATTCTGGTGGTGGCAGCCCGATTGCTTTTTCAATGAAGCCCCCAGTAGTCCGCTTCGTGAACCTGTCCTGAGGCCGGGGCAATTTCGACAAATCCCGTGCCGGAAAGGGGAGTGAGAAAGTCGCCGGAATTTTGGGGCGAGAGGATTTCGAGCTTTCCGTTGTCGTTGAGAAGAGCCGGAAGCATCATCGCGAGAAAGGGGTGGCTTTCGATGGGAGTGCTTAAGGAAAGACGAATCCTTCGCGGAAGAGGTGCGCCGGTGAGCTTTTGGAGGAGCGGCGCGAGGTAGCGGGTGAAGGTCGTCAGGGAGGAATTGGGATTGCCCGGAAGGGCGGCGACGCCGGGCCAAAAGGCGAGGGGCTTGCCGGGGCGTTGAGCCACTCCATGAAAGAGGGGAGCACCACGAAGAGACTCAAGCGCGGGGCGGACGTAGTCCTTCTTTCCTTTGGAAATCCCCCCGGAGAGGATGATCAAATCGGAGTTCTCCAAAGCCGAGGCAATGCCTTCCCGGGTCGCTTCAAAATCGTCGGCAAGATGGTGTCGTGTCACCTGAGCAGGGCCCCATTGCCTCATCGCGTTCTCGATCGTGATCCCGTTGGATTGTCGAAGCTGGTGGGGCAGGGGAGTTTGCTCGGCGGGGATGAGTTCGTCGCCTGTGGTCAAAATCGCGATGCGAGGAAGTCTCGTGACGGTGAGGTTCACCGCCCCAATCGAGGCCGCGATGCCAAGATGCCCGGGGCCAAGTCTGACGCCCGATTTTAGAATGAGATCTCCCGTTTTGGCATCCGACCCTTCACGATGAATGAAACGCCCGGGGACGGGCTCACCTTGGATTTCGCCGGTGTCATTCTGGATCGAAATTTCTTCGTAAGGAATGATGGTGTCGCAATCGGCGGGCATGACAGATCCGGTCATGACCTGCCAGCAATGTCCTTCCTTGAGCGGAGGAGGGGGTGGATCTCCCGCCGCGTGCAGGCCTTGCAGGCGAAGGGGCTTTCCTTCGAAGTCTGCGAAACGAAAGGCCACGCCATCCATCGTGACCCGATCGAACGGTGGGAAAGGCCGGTCGGCATAAAGATTCTCCCTGAGCACTCTTCCGAGCGCCTCTTCAAGAGGCACGCCTTCGCTTTCCAAAATCCTGGTGGAATCGAGGATGAATGCGTCCGCTTCATGGGGCGTGATCAAGTCCATAGCTCAGTATGGTCACATCGAATGTGATTCTCAACTGTCACTCTGTGCCAGTTCGGTTATTTTTCACCTATGAGGTTCTTCTTCCTCGGTCTCAACGTGAAGGCTAACGAAGAAGTCACCCACCTTGAACTTGTTTCCGCGGACTAGATTCCCTACCTTCTCTGCGTGAGAAGGGCCTTAGCCATTGCCTTGATTGGCAGCGCGATCATCGCGGCCTGTAGTTCCGGCCCCCGATGGGAAGGCCGCGACCCGGTGCTTTCGACGCTTCCGAAATCGTCAAATCCCGCCTTTGCCAAGGCGGACCTGATCGAAATCCAAGAAGTTGATCCCACGATCAGCATCGACCTTCGCTACACCCGTGGCTCGGCGATTGCCCGCCGCCCGCTCTACCAATCCGACATGCCGGCCCTGCTGCGGCCCGAGACCGCAGTGCGTCTTAGTAAGGCGAACGACTACGTAAAGAAGTTCGGCTACCGCATTCAAGTTTGGGATGCTTACCGTCCGCCCGCCGCGCAACTCATTCTCTGGGAGGCCTCGGGACACGACGACCGCTTCGTCGCTAATCCGTTCAGCAAGCCCTCGCAACATTCCTGCGGGACCGCTGTCGATGTCACCCTCGTGACGAAGTCCGGCCAGCCCGTTGAGATGCCCACCGGCTTCGATAGTTTCACTCCGCAAGCTGCGGCGTCGTATCATCATCCCGATCCCGAGATTCTCAAACGAAAGCACATTCTCCAGCAGGCCATGAACAAGGCCGGCTTCTTTCCCTTGCCCAACGAATGGTGGCACTTCACCGACCGCCGCTTCCGAGCCTATCCTGACACCGTACCACTCTCAGCCCTCAAATCCGCGCGATGAAATTCCTCCTCTTCCTCCTCTTCCTCCTCTTCGCCATCGCGACTCTCCACGCGCAGGTCAAACCGCTCGTCGGCACCTATCTCGGTGACAACCAACGCAACTTCTACGGCAACGTCGCACCTTCTAAACTTAATGTAAAATGGCGAACTCCGCTTGGCAGTGGCAAGACGATGTTCGGCACCAGCGATGTGCGAACCTGGAAGGGGGCCGGCTGGACCGGACAGCCCCTCGTGATCGAGGAAGCGGGCGAGCTCTATCTCATTCAAGGAACGCTCAGCCACCACCTCAAAAAAATCCGCGCCCGCGATGGCAAGGTGATCTGGTCCACCAGTGTCGGCGATGTCATCAAGGGCACGCCCACCTTTATCGATGTCGGTGGTCCCGTCGAGACTCGCTACACTCTCATCGTCGGCAGCCGGAGTGGCTTTGGCCAACATTGGCGCAATGGTACCGCCCATAGTCTGCATGGCATTTCCTACACCACCGGAAAGATCCTCTGGCGTCACAACTCCCGGGCCACCGCTTCGAACAGTCGCGACTGCGATGCCTCCGCCGTCGTTGTCGGCAGCAAAGCCGCCATCCCGCTCGAGAATGGTGACTTCACCATCTTCTCACCCGATGCCCGCAAGACCCACATCGTCGGTGGCTTTCCTGCGCCCAAGATTTCCAAACAGTATCCCCTTTTTCGAGATTCCGATCGGGAACTCTATGGCAGCGAGCTCTGCTGCGAGTCTTCTCCCACCATGATCGGGAGCACCGCCTACGTCGCGGCCGGAGTGGGGCGCGTTTACGCCTGCGGGCTCGGCATGTTCGGAGGAGCCAGGGTGAAGCTCGATTGTGGCGGCGATCTGAACGGCACCATGCCTCTCACCAACGACGGACAGCTTCTCCTCGGCATCGAAAAGCAATTCATCGCCGGATAAGGTGGCGTCATGAAATTCAAAACCAACGGCCAGGTCTCCTGGTATCATCCTCTTCCCGACCGCAAATGGTACACTTGGAACGGCGGAATGGTGGGGTCGCCCGCCGTCAATCATCGCTATCAATCCGATGTCTCCAAGGACCTCGCCTGCTTCGTCGGGATCGACGGCAAGCTGACTCTCGTGAACCATAAAAAGACCCAGCCCGGCAAAATGGTCTGGGGTCCGAGAAAGCAGAAGCAATACCCCGCGCCCCTCGTGCTCGATACCGTGACTCTGCCGCAAGGCTCCATCTCCACCCCGCTCTTCGTCGGCAACAAAATCATCGTGGGCTACGACAATGGCATGGACCTCTACCAAGTCACTCCCGCTGGAAAGCTCGTCCGCCTCGACCGCCTCAGCGGTCCCATGTTCGATGCCACCCCCGTCGTCTGGAACGGCCGCGTCTACGCCGGTTCCAAAAACGGCGACCTCTATTGCCTGGGAAATTAAGCCGGGAGGCCGCTGCGAATTAAAGCTGCGGGCGGGCTGTCACGCCTCCTCCAAGAGACGTGACAATCCGCACGCTCTGACCTTTCGACCGACCAACGGGAGGCGAGCCCGTTCACCGAAACGCTTTGAAGTGGGACGACGACGAACACCAGAGCAGACCTTGGCGGAAGGCTTTCATTGCAGCTTCAACAGCTTGCGCACATTGTCTGACAACCTGAAATGATACCTTTGTCGAGCAGGTCCGCCGCCACGGACTCGACCCCTACGCCTATTTCGAATGGGTCTTCGAAAAACTCATGCGCATGAAGAACCCGACACCCGCCGAACTCGAAGAACTCCTTCCCGTCAACTGGGTGGCCACCCGACGCACCCTTGGAGCAGCCCTCGACCAGAGCGACGCTGCGTAGCAGCCAGAGATGCCAGACCTATGGCAAAAATGTCAGAGGGGCTCTGTTGACCGCTTACTCTTCAGCTACCATGCCAAAGAACTTAAGAAATCTTAATAAATAATCAAGTTATTTTGTGACGGGCCCTTAGTGTGGGGAATAATCGCACAGGGATTTCGGAAAACTGCTCTATTACTCTGCCTCAGAACTCCGCAAACCTTTAATCAATCTCTCTTTGACTTCTAAAGTCACATTCATTTCATCCAGAAGCCGGACACTCAACTCTGGATCGAAGGTTTTAATCTTATTCGTGACCTGGATGGCGGCCCTATCCCGAACGTTTTGCTGCGATATCTCGTTTATCCACCCTGGAGTAGACTCGGGAGCCTTCTCCACAATGGCGTTTGAAAATCTAGCAATTGCATGATCTTTTGCGGTTGACGATGGCGCGTTCGACAGAACTTCACAAACGTCTTCAAACGACTGCATAGGAGCGCGTGCCACCATCTCAGTCAATATTTCCTCCAAATATTTATCATTATCGTCGGCAGAGATTTTTTCCAAGTATGTCGAGGCGCTTCTGCCCCAGTTCTCTTCAGTAGCGATGCTACTAAAAAATCCATTATACATAGAAGCCTTGTATTGAGTTGGGACAACATCTGAACTTAGTAGTTCGAAACTATAATCAAGGTCAACTGATGCCATGGCAGTCGCCACACTAGAAAAATGAGCCTCTAAATTCTTAATTGCCTTCTTATTTGAAAGAAGAAACGCAACGACATCTTGGCCGTTACTTAGACTTAAGGCAGGAACTGCTCCCTTGAGATAGTCGTCTTTGAAGCTTCCATGATTTATTTCAGAAATGAAATATAGTGATTCAATACCAAACGTAAGTGAGTGGCTATGACCAAAGATGGAGAAAGCTGGCGAGTTCATGGGATTGCTATCGAGCCCCAGCAGCCATGCTTTTCCCCCTTCTGAATCAAACTTTCCATAATACATGGCAATCTCTATCAGAGCAGCCTGATACTCGTTGCCAAATCTCATCGAATCTAGGGCTGCCAATTTTCCCTGAATGTCAAAATTCTCCGTAGGCACTCCATTCCTGTCTGAAATGTCGGCTACCATATTATTGCGGAGTCTACTCACACGTTTTGAATCCGATTTATGGATTCCCCGTGGCTCGTCTTTCCGATCAGATATATCTGCGTCAGAGTCACTCTTCGACTTCAAGCTCAACATCCCTCCCACGATCCCAAGCAAGATTGCAGATGTTCCTAAGATCTTCTTTTTGAAAATTCCCATAGCTTCCGATATTTCCGAGCGTCTACGATAAAAAGTTGAATCTAGAGTAGGTAGTTACTATTACTCAACAGGGGTGAATGTCTGCCAATCGGTGGTTTGGATAAGCTTGTAAGCAGGTATATAAGCTTCCCAGTCACCGGAGCCATCGGTTTTTTGGCGATAGTAAAATACCAGAGGCGAAGGATCAGTAGTATAAGTTGTTACAGGTTCGAATCGCTCTATTGGAATCATTTCCGTTTTCATCGGCAGGTTGACATTAACCCCTACTGGAGGACCCGTTGGATTGACTGCGTTGATCAGGATTGTTGGAAGCAATAACTTTTGCTGTGCCGTGAATTTATAGGCTTGTGTTTTATGAACTTTCTCTGGGACGTCCCAAGTTCTCTCGACTACTCGCTCTACAGGCAGATCCGAACTAATGGCATTGGCTAAGGCGATACCTTGGCTTAGAAAAGTGATGGTAGCCGCCGAATACGAACTTTTCTTAATAAATGATCTTCTTGTAATATTCATAATCTTTTCTTAATTTGTTTTGACCTTGCTATGGGGGGGGGGTAGTCAAGGAGCAAATCACCTCCCTGTCTCCAGGGCGATCAAGCTAGGGAGAGGAGGCGTTGGCGGTAGGTGCGGTTCATGAGCGCGCGGCGGAGCTTTGCCGGGAGGCTTCCTTTGATTCCCGGGTCTTCTTTGAGCATTTCACGTTGTCAGACAATGTGCGCAGGCTGTTGAATCTGCAATGAAAGCCTTCCGCCAAGATCTGCTCTGGTGTTCGTCGTCGTCCCACTTCAAAGCGTTTCGGTGAAGGGACTAGCGGCCCGATGGACTAAGGTGACAGACACCATTCTTACGGATGACGACCCGGATCTGAACTGGTTCAACTAGGAAAGGGACCCCACCGGCGCAGAGCCCGAGTGCTACGACTAAAGCCCCGCCTAGTTTCGCGGTTTTCGCGGTTTAAAAAACTCCCCAAACCCCACCAAGTTCTTATAAAAATATGCCTCAAAAATATGCCTGGCATATTACGAAAGAGGTTGACGGCTCTGGGGGTGGTGGGCAGGGTGCGGCATGAGTTCTGAAGCCTGCCAAATCAAGGATGCCGTGCCGAAGAGGGTGTGGACGCCGCTGGAGCTAGTGGAGGTGAAAACGGGGAAATACCTGGGGCAGATTCATCGACCGAAGGGCTTTGCGAGTCGGCGGCGGATCAAGCCGGAAAGCGGGAGCGCTTGCTACCATGTCATG
>Ga0209702_10000457_pt1 | contig 84418 bp, 84 predicted proteins | sample FRY01_FD_187210 | JGI IMG/M metagenome (GOLD analysis project Ga0209702, IMG submission 187210) | Freshwater microbial communities from Lake Fryxell liftoff mats and glacier meltwater in Antarctica - FRY-01 (SPAdes) (version 2) | ecosystem: Environmental > Aquatic > Freshwater > Ice > Glacier...
GTCTGAATACGAGTTTCTTAAAAACAAATCATTGAGGGAGTTTATTCTTGCTTCAAATTGAGGTGCTTTTACAATATTCACGAACTTTATTACAGATATCCCCGGAAGTCCAAACTGAAAATTCTGAGTTTTATCTGGATACATTTTCCACAAATAATTTGCCTGAAATGTATTTCTTGTATACTCTTCTCGTTTTTGGAAATTATAAGCCACTGACATTACAGTTCTCGGTCTATGTCGTTTGGAAAGTGCTGTGAGTTTAGTAGGAAACAAACCGGGTATATCAAAAACAATATTCGGACCTAATTCCAAGGTATTGAAACTTCGACCTATATTTTGAATTTGTGTATTGTCGGCATTGTCGTCGAAGACCAATGGTTGTGACTCGAAACCACCCGTAAGTGATATTTTGATTTTCTCCGCTCCACCAAACCAATTCTTATTCACGTAATTAACCGAAGCCGAGACACCAAAATAACCGTTGGAGTTGGATGCTCGCGGTTGAAACCCATAACTCTGTTTTTTTTCGGGAATAAGATAATAGTGAATATCTATAAGATTGGTGCCTGTAATTTCAACTAACTTTGGTTTAATCGATTGGAAAAGTCCCAACTGAACAAGTCGCGTATAGCTTCGGTCAACATAATATTCTTTGTACCAATTGTCCTGCTCCAAATGATTTTGACTCTCTATTACGCCTGGACTAACAAATAATTTCCCGTTGTACAGGAAGGTTGCCACTCTGTTTTTGTCTATACCACCCGTCTTTTTATCTATGATTTCGTTGTACAAAAGCGTATCCAAATCTTGCAGAAACTGATCTTCTGTTAAATTCAAACCTAAGCTTTCCATGGTGTCCTTAAAGTTTCCTTCAAAATACGAGGTATCACTAATGTGAAAATAAACTTTTCGAACACGGGTTGATTGGTGAGGCACAGAGATGACACTATCTGGATTCGAAGGATCTATAATCATTCGATTCGAGAAATTTATACCGAGGGTGACCTTTTTAGTAAGATTATTCGTATCAGCTATGTAAGAAATTTGAGACGGGCTAAACCCAAAGTACGACTCATTTCTAAACTTTTTTGCCACATCGCTTCTGTAGTCATCTAAATAATCCCTATCGAATGGCATTCCAACGAGATTGTCAATCTTTCCAGATTTAACGTAGGCTCTATAATTTGGTGCAATTGCCTCATTTTCAGATTTCACGTAAATAGAGTCAATAAAGAATCTTTCACCTGTAGTTAGGTAATATTTAACAATAGCTTTCTTTGATTTCGGATGAAAAATCACTTCTCCAGAATTGGATCCAAAGTAATATCCTTTCTTCTTTAAATAATTACCATGTTGTTCGAGTGTTTTTGCAAAAGCTATCGAATCAAAAATCACCGGTGGTTCGCCATATTTGTATTTCAACCATTCACGAAGAAAAAGCTTTGGAGCGAGTGTATCTTTTAAAGGTATTGTTTTTCGAGTGTACAGATCATTCTCTTTTCTTCTTGCCCTATCTATCCGTTTATTATTAATTCGATTCTGACGTTTTATTCGCTTTCTATTCTTGTCGTCTATGTCATCATTTTTTCGAATTCTTTTTTCCGCCACTTTTGAACTGTCCACTAAATTAAACGAGCGTAGTTTCAATTTCAGTCCTAATGTTTTGAAATTAGATTGTTGCTTGATAATATTTTCAACCTCATCTTCGGCTAATTTATCTCCATTAAAGTGAATTGTATTTTTTTTAACCAAATACTTTCCATCTGGAACATATTTAGTTTGACGACAAGAAAAAATTCCTACCGCAAAAATTAAGAGAATATATGTAGCTTTGAAGTTCGTCACAAACGTATTTTACAACGACAAAAATAACAAATAAGTACTGTGGAAAGAATTTCCAGAAATAAGATCAAATATCTTCGCTCCTTGCGCCAAAAAAAAATGCGCGAACAAGAACAATGTTTTCTAATCGAGGGAGAAAAAATGGTCCTCGAAATATTGAAAGAATACCCACATATTGTGAAAGAGGTATATGTAGAAAAAAATACAGAGCTTAACATAAACTTTCCACTTGTTTTTGAAATAAGCGCTTTAGAGTCAGAACAAATTTCCGGGTTTAAAACACCAAATAAATGTTTAGCCCTTATTTCCAACCCAATAATTGAAACAAAAACACAGGACTTAACTTTGGTGTTGGATCAAATTCAAGACCCTGGAAATATGGGTACCATCATCCGCTTAGCCGACTGGTTTGGCTTGACAAAAATTATTGCATCGAAAGATACAGTTGATTGCTTCAACCCAAAAGTTATTCAAGCAAGTATGGGTTCTATTTTTCGCGTTCAAATTAATTATTGCGATATCAATGATTATCTATCGAATACCAACTTACCTATTTATGGAGCGCTTTTAGAAGGAGAAAATGTCTATAAGACAGCTTTACCACAAAAAGCAATTTTAATAATGGGAAATGAAGGCAACGGACTTTCTGGTTCGGTTCAAAAACTAATTACACACAAATTGACTATTCCCAAATTCGGTAAGGCCGAAAGTTTGAATGTTTCCACTGCAACTGGTATTTTACTGTCTGAATTCTCTAGAAATAGATAATCTCCCTCTTATAAAAACTGGCCAGTTGCATAACTATTAGAAAAACTAATAGTTATGCAACTGAATCTAAAATAAGTATTCTTGGTCTTTCAATAATTGTATTTACCGCTTGTAAAAAAGAATTTTTTTTCTTACAACATGAAAGCGTACATCAAAATATTGGCACCCATTTGAAGTGCTTGTTTACGTTTTTCAGGCGAATCATTATGCACTTGTGGATCTTCCCAGCCATCGCCTAAATCCGTTTGATAAGTATATAGGCATAGTATGCGGCCATTTTCAATTATTGCAAAAGCTTGAGGTCGGAAGTCGTCATGTTCATGGATTTTGGGTAAACCATTAAAATCAAACTTCTGATGGAATATTGGATGATTAAATGGTAACTCTATGAGTTCTTTATTCGGAAATAGCTTTTTCAACTCTACGCGAATAAATTCGTCCATCCCATAATTATCATCAATATGTAGAAATCCTCCTGCGAACAAATAGGTACGCAAGTTTTCTATGTCTGCTGGTGAGAAAACAACATTCCCGTGACCGGTCATGTGAACGTATGGATACAAAAATAAATCTGCAGACCCAGCGTCTACATAAGGAACATTCTTCGAAATTCGAGTACCAAGCGTTTGATTACAAAAAGTCACCAAATTTGGAACTGCAGTCGGGTTTGCATAATAATCACCGCCACCACTGTATTTTAAAACTGCAACTTGGTAAGCGTCTTGAGAAAAAGAAAAAAGATTGAAAAATCCAAAAAAGAAAAGTAAAAATCCTAATTTAGTATTTGACATGTCTTTCCTTTTTTTCTTCGTAAATATCATCGAAAGTCACTAAAATTCCAGTTTCTTCAACATTTCCAAAATCGGGATTTACAGCTGTTCCAAAAGTTTTCATTGATGGAGAAAGATGCATGTAAATGTTTACTAATGGTGGTATGAATTCCCCTCGCTCACGAATGTAATTATTTAATATTCTAAAATCTTCTTTAAAATTGTTCCCCTCGAAAAGCTGTGTATAACTCATTTGTGCATGCGCAATTTTAAGCGGATGAAATGGCTTCATTAAATTTTCTTTATCCGGAAAATACAAATCCATGAAATACAATAAAATATTTCTGCATTCCTCATTATAACTTGGATACATCGTTACCTTTCCGAAGAAATACTTTAGATGAGGTCGAGTTCGAACTACAGCGCCCAAACCATCCCAAATATTATCCAACGCAAATAACCCTTTTCGAGGGTTAACAGAGGGTTGGAAATTGGGCTGTACCCACGAACGACCCAATTCAATTGTATTTGGCAAATAGTCCGTAATAAATTTTTTTGTGAAATCGAAATAATGGGCAGTAGACAAATGGATCTCTTCTGGAGTTAAGATTGCCTTTGAACACTCAATAAACCGATAACCTCCAATAATTTCTTCATCTTCAGGTGACCATACGATTAATTGTTCGTAGCAAATTTCATCGGTATCAAAATGATCTAGATCCAAATCTTCTCCTGTTCCACCGCCAGCTTGACGAAAAGTAATCTCTCTAAGACGACCAATTTCTTGTAAGGTATTTGGAGCATTATGAATGTTGACACAGTATATTTCATTATCGCCCTTTCGGGTTTTGCGAATAAAACGATCTGCATTCAATTCCGCTTTTAAAGCCGCTCTATCTATTGGCTGAATGATTTTCTTTTCTGTCATGTTTTTATTTGCTTTCCAATTGATAGACTTTTTCTTTTACCCATTGAGCTTGTTCTATACTTGACAAGTTAGGGTCTAAATTCTTTGCTGGAATCGGATCTCCAAATGTCATAGTGATTGTAGAATTCCTTAATTTAAACAATTCATTTGACAAATAAAGCATTTCGATGTTTGCCTTGATTCCTAATTTAGATCTTAAATTAGATAATCTATAGAAAAAATTACTCAAATGCCCGTCAATGTGCATAGGAACAATTGTTCTGTCGTTTAGTTTTGATAAAGTTATAAAAGTTTTCTTCCATGCTAAATCACGAACTTTGCCTTCTGTTTTTCTACTTACTAACCCTGCTGGAAATATACTCACCAAATAATCCGATGCAAACAATTCGTTGATTTTCTCTCGCTTTGATTTAGAGTTTTTCCCGTGTTTATCTACACCCAGAAAAAAACCATTCATACGGTTCAGATTGAGCAACAAATCATTGACAATATACTTCAAATCTGTTCTTGTTTCTCTCAATCCTGAAACCAATGCAATGGCATCCATTCCACCCAAAGGGTGATTCATAGCTAAAACCAATCTACCTTCCTTTGGGAGTTTCTCTAAATTTTTAAGAACAATTTTTATATTCAAGAATTTCATTACTTCATCACAAAAATCAGCATCCATTGCGTTTGGACATTCCTTCATGAATTGGTTGATTTCATCTTGGTGAAGTATGCGTTCTAAATACTTAACAACAAATCTAGGTAACCATTTCAATAGACCCGGATTCTTGCTAGCTATCAACTTTCGAATATCAATTAAGTTCTCTGTGGGCATATTTTAATTGCTTACTGTAGTTTATTCAGTGTGCTAATTTAATTTATTTTGCCACAACAGGATGCAATATCTACCATTTTTAAAGGAAAATAATCTGAAAAAAATAGCTTTTTATCGAAGAACTCAGACCATATTCATTAGTTTTGTAAGCAACAAAAATTAATAATCAAAACATGATTCAATTATCAGATAGATTGTTAGGGATGGAAGAATCTGCAACCCTTGCAATGTCAAAGAAAAGTAGAGAGCTAAAACAATCTGGTAAAGATGTTATTTCTTTGAGTCTTGGCGAACCAGACTTTTATACTCCTGACTTTGTTAAAGCAGCTGCTAAAGAAGCAATTGACGGGAATTACACAAAATATACACCCGTATCTGGTTATGACGATTTACGTGAGGCAATTGTAAATAAATTCAGCCGAGATAATCAATTAACCTATAAAAAAGAAAATATTGTTGTTTCCACAGGTGCAAAACAATCGATAATCAATGTTGTAATGAGTATTATGAACGCTGGAGACGAGTGTATCATTCCTGCTCCTTACTGGGTGTCATACGTTGAAATGGTGAAAGTTGCCGAAGGTATTCCTGTAATTATTTCTGCAACTATCGATCAAGATTTTAAAATTACACCCGCACAATTAGAGGGAGCAATTACATCAAAAACCAAGTTGATGATTTTCTCAACTCCTTGTAATCCTACTGGTTCTGTCTATACAAAAGACGAATTGGCTGGTCTTGCAAAAGTAATTGCAAAATATCCTCAACTGCTCGTTATTTGCGATGAGATTTATGAGCATATACGATTCGAGGGGAACCACGAAAGTTTGGCGCAATTTCCAGAAGTATTTAATCAAATTGTAACTGTAAACGGAGTATCCAAAGCTTGGGCAATGACAGGCTGGCGTCTTGGATATATCGGTGCTCCGAAAATTATAGCAGATGCTTGTGAAAAAATTCAAGGGCAATTTACATCAGCAACTTGTAGCATTACTCAGCGAGCTGCGATTTCAGCTGTAAATTCGGACCCCAAAGTTTTAGATGATATGGTTTCTGCATTCAAAAATCGTAGAGATTTAGTTTTGAATTACCTAAAAGGAATACCAGGCGTAAAAATAAATTTACCCAAAGGTGCATTTTATGTATTTCCTGACATAAGTTCTTTCTTTGGGAAATCAAATGGAGACACTATAATCAATAACTCTGGTGATATGGCTTTGTATCTTTTATCCGAGGCCCTAGTCGCGGTTGTTGGTGGTGATGCTTTTGGAGATAACAATTGTATCCGTTTTTCGTATGCTACTTCTGAAGATATCTTGACCGAGGCGCTTTCTCGTATCAAAGAAGCTCTTGCTAAATTGAAATAAATGACTGCACAGGAAGCATTTGAGAAATTTAATCAATTAAGAATTGCTGTAATCGGTGACGTTATGGTGGACGCTTATATCAGAGGTAAAGTGATTCGCATTAGTCCTGAAGCTCCAGTTCCAATTGTTGCGAATTCAAAAAAAGAAGACCGTCTCGGAGGTGCCGCAAATGTTGCGCTGAATTTAGTTGCTCTGGGAGTTCAAACTCAATTGTTTTCAGTTATCGGACAAGATGAAGCCGGTGAATTGCTAGAAAAACTTGTTAAAAGTGAAAAAATAGGAACAGGATTAGTAAAGAGTAAGGATAGACTTACAACCATTAAAACACGTATAATTGGCAACAGTCAGCATATTTTACGTGTGGATACAGAACAAACAAACGACATCAATTCAAGCGAAGAAGATCAGCTAATTTCAGCTGTAAATCTCGCAATGGAAAATGGTTTAGACGCAATTATTTTTGAAGATTACAACAAAGGTGTTCTAAGTGAACGTGTGATTTCTGAAATCATTTCCTTAGCCAAAAAAAGAAATATAATTACAACAGTAGATCCTAAAAAAACGAATTTCTTCAGCTTTAAAGGTGTTACTTTATTTAAACCGAATTTAAAAGAGTTGAAAGAAGGGTTAAGCCGTGATTTTCGATTTGAAGAATTCGAACTTTTTGAGCAAGCCGTGATCGACTTGGAAGCTGAATTGAAAAACGAAATAACTTTCGTCACGCTTTCAGAACATGGCGTCTATATTAAAAAAGGAATCGAAAGAAAAGTGTTACCTGCCCATCTGAGAAATATTGCAGATGTTAGTGGAGCCGGTGATACCGTTATTGCCGTAGCTACATCCTGTTTAGCTGCAGGTATGAAACCTCAAGAAATGGCCAACATCGCTAATTTAGCAGGTGGATTGGTCTGTGAAATGAGCGGAGTAGTAGCCATCGATAAAAATAAACTTCTTGAAGAAGTTTTAAACGACTCGAATGGACATTAGAAGCTTTAGGGAAAAGGTTAACCTATTTATTTATGGGTCAAAAACGAAAGTTGCAGTAACCCTAAGTATATCTTATATTCTCATTTCTTTATTTTCTATTGGCGTTCTAGTTTATTATTTCGGTTTTCCTTTAAGTGAAAAAGAAAAATTTTCAGCCTTTGTATTACTTCAGTATAGTTTTACATTCTACATTTTACGCTTCCTCGTCAAAATTGTTTACGAATTTGATGTTCCAACTTTTCTTAAAAACAACTGGTTTGAAGCTTCTATTTTAGGCCTTTTAGCCTTGGAAGGACTCTTTTATAACATCACCGGACATTTTTTAATCGAACCCTTATTTACCAGTATGGGACTGGAAAATTTCAATGATTTTTCAATGATTTTTGTCCAACTCTTCATCTTCGTTTTAATGATTACTACGGTCGTAAAACAACGTAGATTTAAACCTTGGACAAAAGTACATCCCGGTTGGCTCTTCACCATGTCTATAGGATTATTGACAATAATTGGTGCTGGTTTATTAATGCTTCCTGAAATGTCAAAAGGAGGTATTGGTTTTATAGATGCGCTTTTCACGGCAATGTCGTCGGTAAGTGTAACGGGGTTGACCACTTTTGATATTTCACATGTTCTCACCTTCAAAGGACAGGTAGTTGTGATGATACTCATGAAACTTGGTGGTTTGAATACCATCGCTTTCGGTGCATTAATGCTCGTAGTTGCCAAATTTGGAGTTGGAATTAAATACCACGAAGTCATAGAAGATTTTGTGAATCAAGATTCTATTCTAAAAGCAAATTCGATGTTGGCCAAAATTGTTTTGTGGGCAACAACCATAGAAATAATAGGCATCATCCTACTCTATTTTGGATTTGGAGATCATGGTATTTTTGCAGATTCAGGAACACGTTTTTTCCATTCTGTATTTCACGGTATATCTGGTTTTAATAATGCTGGCCTTTCCTCTCTTCCCGGTGGAATGATGAATCCAGCCGTACTTCACAACACTTTCGTTCACACTGTTTTAATGATTCTATTTTTTCTAGGTGGATTTGGTATGATATACGTTTTCGATCTTTTCGAAATCAATCGTCTTCGCGAGAGGATGCGTACACCTTGGAAAAAAATAGATTTTGGAACGCAAATTTCTCTTTATTTCACTCTGGCCCTTTTATTCCTCGGAGCTACTGTTTTCTTTATATTCGAATACAACAATAGCTTACGACATGAAAGTTTCTTAGATGATCTGGTCAACTCCTTTTTTATGTCGATGACAACAAGAAATGCTGGTTTCAACGTGGTAGACACAGCCGCCATGACCATGCCTGTTTTAATCGTTTTCCTTTTCTTAATGTTTATTGGAGCTTCTTCTGGATCTGCGGGTGGAGGTATTAGAACTTCAACGTTTGCCGTAATCTGGGCGTCTGTAACTTGTACCATTCGTGGGAAAAAACATACGGAACTATTCAAACGAACAATTAGCAATGATGTAGTGTTAAAAGCATATGCCATTACAATCTTCTTTGTGGTTGGAAACATAATAGGGCCATTTGTATTGGCTATTTCGGAAGCAGATTTATTGGCATCTGGAAAATATGATTTTATGGATTTGGTCTTCGAACACGTGTCGGCAGCCAGTACAGTCGGATTATCCACTGGAATAACTTCTGAATTGAGCGATGTTGGTAAATTTGTGCTGATCACCGCCATGTTCATCGGTCGTGTTGGCACCCTAACGCTGGCTTATTTAATTGGAAAGAAAGTTATTAGTAGAAATTATAAATATCCAACTGGTCATACAATGTTGGGATAAGTAACATGGAAAATAAAGTAGTAAAACCATACGGAAACGAGAATAAATCAAAAAAAGAGGAAGTCCGGGAAATGTTTGACAATATTTCAGGGAAATATGACTTTTTAAATCACTTTCTTTCGCTTGGAATAGATAAAATTTGGCGTAAAAAAGCCGTGAATGCTTTACGTGAAATCAAACCGGAACGTATTCTTGACATAGCAACAGGAACTGGTGATTTTGCATTGGCTGCGCTAAAATTGAATCCGAAAGAAATTGTTGGATTAGATCTTTCACCCGGAATGGTTTCCGTTGGACAAAAGAAAATGGAGAAAAAAGGAGTTACCAATATTATTAAAATGATGGTTGGCGACAGTGAAAAACTACCTTTTGATGATGATTACTTTGATGCCTTAACGGTTGGTTTCGGTGTCCGTAACTTCGAAAACTTGGAAGTTGGATTGGCTGAAATGCTTCGCGTGGTTCGCCCAGGAGGAAAATTAGTAATACTTGAATTTTCTAAACCGAAAAAATTCCCAATCAAACAGGCTTTCGGATTCTATTCGAAAAATATCATCCCTTTTTTAGGGAAAAACATCTCAAAAGACGACAAAGCATATGCCTATTTACCAGAATCTGTAGCTGCATTTCCTGAAGGAAAGAATTTTACATCTATACTCGAAAAAATCGGATACAAATCTATTGCTGCCAAATTGGTCTCTGGTGGAATAGCGACGATTTATTCAGGTATTAAATAGATATTTGCAATATTCGAACAACCAAAACGTTGAAGCAACAATGATGAAGTGGAGTCTTTTTTTAACTTTGATTTTTTGTACTGGAATTGCTTACGGGCAAAGTCAAAAGTCAAAGAATTATTCCAGATTTGATGAAAGACGGGCGCATTTTGGATTTATGCTCGGAATTAACTCTGCTAGCAATACGGTTTATCAAAACGCCGATTCCTATAAATTGTACAACGTCAAGTCAATCGTATCTAATTCTCAAACTGGAGGACAATTAGGTATTGTATCAACTTTGAAACTTTGGGGGCCAACAACTCGACTTCGCTTTTTACCTTCCCTTTCTTTTCAAGAAAGAGTTTTAACTTTTACCTCGTCAAGTATCGTCAATCCCCTTAAAGATTCAATTTTAGAGGAGCGAATTGCGAGCACGAATCTGGATTTCCCATTGATGTTTCAATTTCGAACCACACGCTACAACAATTTTGCAACGTATGTTCTGGGAGGTATTCAATATTCGCTCGATTTACAAACACAGCAAAATGCCAATCAATCGAATTCTGACCCGTTTATCAAAATAAAACGTGACGATTTACAAGTGCAAATTGGTGGTGGTGTTGAATTTTTTACTCCGTATTTCAAGTTTGGGATCGAAGTGAAATACTCTCAAGGCATTGTAAACTCACTTATTCAAGACAATACCACATCATCTAGACCTATCGATTTTCTCTACAACCGCGTTTGGGGATTGTCCATAGTATTTGAAGGATAATTATGGAAAGTACACAAATATTTTTATCTCCAGAACAAGTTTCAGATACAGAGTTTATTGCATTTCAATTGGGTGAAAAACTGGATAGACCTGTCGAAAGCTTTCAGTTTCGTTGGAAAAAACGCTCTGTTGATGCTCGAAAAAGAGACATCAAAGTAAATGCAACTTTTGAAATTATAGATGCCCATGAATCCTGGCCAGAAGAGGTGTTTTACGAACCAAAAAAAGTTGATCCATCAAAAGTCATACACATCATAGGCGCGGGACCAGCTGGATTATTTGCTGCACTTCGAGCTATTGAATTAGGCATAAAACCTGTAATTTATGAACGTGGAAAAGATGTTCGAGAACGTCGCAGAGATTTAGCCGAATTAAATAAAAATCACCTGGTAAACCCTGAATCCAATTACTGTTTTGGCGAAGGTGGAGCGGGAACATATTCTGACGGAAAACTTTATACAAGAAGCAAAAAACGTGGTGATGTAAACCGTACGCTAGGACTTTTCGTCCATTTTGGTGCCGATCGTGATATTCTAATTGAAGCGCATCCGCATATTGGCACGAACAAATTGCCCCAAATTATCGTTGCTATGCGAGAAGAAATTATCCGTGCAGGTGGCGAAGTACATTTCGATGCAAAAATGACCGACTTTTCGGTTGAAAATGATGCCATAAAATCGATTACAATAAATGAAGATGAAATTGTTCCAGTAACAAACCTCATCTTGGCAACAGGACATTCCGCTCGCGATATTTTCCAATTGCTCTTCGATAAAAAAATTAAAATCAACGCGAAACCTTTTGCTGTAGGAGTGCGCGTAGAGCATAGCCAAAATTTTATTGATCAATTACAATACCACGGCCGTTTAAGCGACGAATACTTGCCGCCAGCTGCCTATTCCTTGGTTACTCAAGTGAAAGACAAAGGCGTTTTCAGTTTTTGCATGTGTCCAGGTGGAATTATCGCACCTTGTGCTACTGCTCCAGGCGAAGTGGTTACAAACGGTTGGTCGCCATCAAAACGCAATAATCCATACGCCAATTCAGGAATTGTAATTAGCGTTGGACCAGAAGATTTCGAAGACAAAGACAATTCAATGGTTTGCCTCGATTTTCAGAAAAAAGTAGAACACGATTGTTGGGTAGCTGCAGGAAAAACGCAGAATGTCCCAGCACAACGTTTGAAAGATTTCATCGACGGAAAAGTTTCAACTGATTTTCCAAGAAGTTCCTACTTACCCGGCATAACGAGTGTAGATTTAAACAAAGTCCTTCCCGACTTCATCGCCTCTCGCCTGCGCCAAGGTTTCCTAGATTTCGACAGAAAAATGAAAGGTTTCATCTCCAACGACGCCGTTATTCACGCTCCTGAATCAAGAACATCAAGTCCAATCCAAATCCCCCGCGATCGCGAAACAATGCAACACCCAGAAGTAAAAGGTTTATATCCTTGCGCAGAAGGCGCCGGTTTTGCTGGTGGAATTGTAAGCGCGGCTATTGATGGAATGAATTGTGTGGAGAAGGTTGTTGGGGTTGAGTAAGGTATTTTATTCCTTTAAATCTTTTTGAATCTTACGCGCTATTTTTTGAACGATTGGGTAGATTAAAACGAAAACGACCAATTGAAATGCAAATTTGATTAAGAGTTGAAAAAACCAATGAAAATCGGCGATAGCTTCCATTCTGTCCACAAAAGATCCGGCTCCAATAGAAATAAAAATGGCAATGAAAAGAGTTAGATTTTTTTTCATAAATGTTGATTAGATTCTTTAATTCTATTTGAGTATTTCGATGAATTCCCCCACTGTTCTCATATCTTGAGCTTCCTCTGCTGTTACAGTAATATCTTTATAACTTGGATCATACGAATTTGGTCGCAAAACTATTAAACCATGTTCCCAGTTCTCATCGTCACCAATCTTTTCACTTGTATAGGTTTTGACTGTGAATTGAGAATTGAAATCTGGGTCTTGCTTGTTCGTATTTTCTATGAGCATGATTTTACCGTTTCGAGAACCTCCATTGTATACTTTAAATAAAGCGATAGAGCCATTTGGTATTCTTCGATTCATCGAATCCCCAAGAACTTTACAAGCAAAATAATCCTTATCTGAATATTTTTCAGAAACCGGAATTAATGAATAATTTTTTTCATATTGCATTTCACTGAAATCGCCTGCTGCTGCATGGAAATCATATAATGGAATCATGTTTTCAACAACTTCAAAATCTAGTTGTTTCTGAGTTGCTTTTACTTCTTTCTCAATGACTGGACTAGTTTTGGTTTCAGTTATGTAATTATATATATTATCAATTACAGGAGTTTTCAAATCGAAATCGATTTTAACTACAGAAACAGATTTGCCATCGTCGTTCTTCATTTTTGCTGGGACAACCTTGTTTAGATTTGGATTCATGTCTCCCATATAATAAAACTCAAGTCCCTCATCATTACTTTTCTTTATAAACAGAGGTAATCTAATCAAACCATTCTTGCCCAGAATTGCCTGAACATCTTTACTTTCAACTTTTCTATTCGATTTAGACATCCATTTGAACTCTCTTTGATTAATGAATTCGTCTTCATACTTAGTCGATTCTGAAATTGATTCTTCTTTGTGGTAATTGACAAAAATTGGACAACTTTCAAAATCAGGATGAACTAAATACCCTCCAACATTCTGAGCAACAGGATTTTCTTTGAAGTTTAGAATTCGAAAAACATCCTTCCTTGAGTATTTTTTGTAAAGCAGAAAACCATTAATAAAATCTTCACTCTTAAATTCCCGGTCGTACTTGTAAATTGAATATGAAATAGAATCCAATAAAAAAGCACTAAACTGCTCATTTTTCAACTCCTGCTTAAATTTTTCAGCAAGAAAAAACTCGCCATTTTCATAAAAAAGTATATCTAAATTATAGACTTCATTTACCGAAACAAGCTTTTTATTCTTACTTTCCCTAACAAATTTAAAATTCAAATTTTCGACACAAGAGACAATTGTTTTTTCCTCTGGACTGTAACCATATTTGATGGAAATGTCATTTATAAAATCTTTTCGATTGTAAGTACCTTGAATTATTAGCATTTTTAAAATAAGACTCTCTTCAACACGTTTTGCATTATTAATTTCTCTTGTAAAAAGCTCTAAAACTTTAGCCGTTTTGTTTGATAATTTAGGTTCAAAATCTTTCTCTACTTTATGGACAAAATTGAAAAATGACCTTGAATAATCAACAAACAAAAATGGGTCTCTCGAACCATGTTCTGGAAAATCCATCATCATTGGAATCCTTCCTAGTTTATATTTCAATAGGCTATAATCATTTTTTAAATCCTTGAAAAGCTGCATGTTTGCGCTATCGATTGATTCAAATATTCTTGCTTTCGTTATCTCGTCAAAATTTATAGTTGACGCACCTGGAATCATTGTGCTTCCGGCTGAAATTAGTTTTCGAAGTGCATCCTTATTATATGAAGTATCTCCAAATAGTGCCACAGGAATTAAATAATTATTTTTGTAGTTTCCGATGAAATCAACAATTGTCAAAAAACCTTTCCCTTCAGCTTTTCTTAATCCTCGGCCCAGTTGTTGAACAAAAATTATCGCTGATTCTGTTGGTCTAATCATTAGAATTTGATTAACCTTTGGAATATCTATTCCTTCATTAAATATGTCTACTGTAAAGATGTAATCTAATTTATTGCTCAAATCATCTGACTCCAGCTTTTTCATCGAGTTCTCACGTTCTTCTTCCGAACTTGAACCTGACAAAGCAATCGTCCTAAATCCTCTTTCATTAAACTTATCTGAAAATGCTTTTGCTTCTTCATTTCTCGAACAAAAAACTAGACCTCTAGTAATTCCATTGTCACTTCCATAAAAGTCAGCTTTCTCAATAATTTTATCTACTCTATCTTCTGTTGTTAAAAGGCTGAAATCTGTGGTGTTATCTCTGATTTTTTCATCTATGATTAAATCAGTTACACCAAAATAATGGAACTGACTTAACATGTCTTCTTCCATAGCTCGATTAAGCCTAATTTCATAAGCAATGTTATGGTCAAACAAACTAAAAATATCTACACCATCTGTCCTTTCAGGTGTAGCAGTCATGCCTAATAAAAACTTCGGTTCAAAGTATTCAATTAATCTTTGATATGAATCAGCTCCTGAACGGTGAGATTCATCAATAATAATATAATCAAAGTGTGATTTACTAAATTGATTGAGATTCTCCTCTTTGGAAATAGTTTGAACAGTCGAGAAAATAAAATCACAATCTAATTCCTTACGATTTCCAGAATAAATCCCCATCGATTTTTGCTTACCAAAAACCTGCTGAAACGATTCTAATGATTTATTCGCAATATTGAATCTATGAACGACAAAAAGCAACTTTTTCGGCTGAAATTCGTTCGCATCAAAAGCTGATAAAAATGTTTTACCTGTTCCAGTTGCAGAAATTAAAAGAGCCTTTGTTTTATTCTGGGAACGTAAAAATTTAAGATTTTCTAAAGCCACAACTTGCATTGAATTTGGCTCAATCTTAACTTTGACAGTTTCACCAAGTTTCTTTATAGCCTCTTTTGAGGACAGAAGACGCTTTTCATATTCTAAAGAATATGATTTTATAAAATCAAGCGTAACTTCTTCTCCATTGCCAAAATCAATTTTAAATTCGTTTAAAACCTTGTCGACAATTGCACTACTATTTAATCCACTTACTTTTAAGTTCCATTCTTTATTCGTAGACAAAGCATTTGCGGTCAAATTACTACTGCCAATTACCAAATTGAAATAATTCTTGGATTGAAAAATATAACCCTTTGAATGCGAATTCTCATTGGTTGAAATTCTTAATTCGATATTTTCAAACTTCAGCAATTTTCGTAATGCCTCAGGCTCGGTGAATTTTAAATAGTCAGAAACAAGAATTTGACCTTTTACTCCTTTCTCTTGAAGTGTAAAAAGTGTATTTGTTAAAGTGGCGACTCCACTTGAAGTAGCAAAAGCGACTGAAATAAAAAAGGCTTCGCAATTGTTCAGTTCATCAAGTATTGTAGATAATACTTTTTTTGGCGGATTCTTTCTGTTAACCAACAATTCTGGCTGATAAACAATTTCAGAACTTATATCCTTATCAAGGAATCCAGTCTCCAAACTTTTTTTGAAATTATTGTTTAGTTCTTCAAGCATTTCCAACCAGTTTTTTGACTATTGGAACATCAGCTGCAGCCCAATCCAAATGATTTAGCTCCTCCAATTTCAACCATTTTGAATCAATATGTTCTGTCAATGTAATATCCTTGCTATTTGTCAGACAAATAAAACTATGCATCGTTATTTCAAAATCTGGATAGGCATGAACAACGGTTAGGAACTCATCTTGAATTTGAGGTAAAATGTTCAACTCCTCAATGAGTTCCCTTGATAACGCTTCTTTCCGAGTTTCACCTTGTTCAATTTTACCACCTGGAAATTCATACTTTCTAGAAATATAAGAGTATTTGTTCTCCGGCCTTTGCACGCAGAGAATCTCATTCTCAAAACAAATTATTGCCGCAACTACCTCAATTTTCTTCATATTTTATATTTTGTAAGTCTAAACTTATAGTGAACTTTGGAATATAATCTTTTTCTTTGACAATCTTTGTAGCAGCCCTTTTCCATTTTTCTACACCAAATATAAAAACTTTCCTCAACCATCCCCCTACTTCTTTGTGCAGTCTAAAAACAAAGCGGGGGATGAAATAAAACTCCATCCCCCGCTTTGTTTAAAGCGAATTGACGTGATTGTTACCTTCAAAATAAAAAAACATTAAGAAATTCCAAACAAAATAGACAAAAAACGCTAAAAAAAGCAACAAAGACGTTACCTTTACACACTTTGTAGTACCCATGAAAGAATTTAATATCCCAAGTTTTTATCGATCAACAATAATATCTAAAGTTAAGGAGAAAAGAAAGTTAGCGGATCCTCGCAAAAAAGACTTCACACCTTCTCTACTTGATTTCGGTAAGGTACAATTCTGGATACCACGTCATTTTGGGTTCTGTTATGGAGTAGAAAATGCGATTGAATTATCCTATAAGGCCATTGACGAAAACCCAGACAAACGCATCTTTTTATTGAGTCAAATGATTCATAATCCAGGTGTTAATGAAGACTTACAAAGTCATGGCATAAAGTTCATACAAGATACAGCTGGACGACAAATCATTCCTTGGGAAGAATTAAATTCAGAGGACATTGTTATAATTCCAGCTTTTGGAACTACGGTTGAAATTGAAAAGAAGCTGAACGAAATAGGTGTCCAAACCAAAGCTTACAACACCACTTGTCCCTTCGTAGTAAAAGTATGGAGCCGTGCAGAAAAGCTTGGTGATGACAAGTATACTGTGGTTATTCACGGCAAACACAAACATGAAGAAACCCGAGCAACTTTTTCACATAGTCGGCAAAATAGCAATAGTATTATTGTGAAGGATTTGAAAGAGGCAGGTACTTTGGCTGACTATATTTTGGGAAAAATGACGGAGGAAGAACTATTAGTTGCTTTTAAAGGAAAATATTCCGAAGGATTTGATCCAAAGAAAGATCTAAGAAAAATTGGTGTCGTTAACCAAACCACCATGTTGGCATCTGAAACACAATCTATTACTGATTTCTTGCGTGACACCATGATTTCAAAGTATGGCGATATGAACATCAAAAATCACATTGCAGATACGAGAGATACGCTTTGCTACGCAACAAACGACAACCAGAACTCGACAAAAGGTTTGCTCGATGTTATCGCAGATTTCGCGATTGTTGTCGGTGGATATAATAGTTCAAATACAACTCATTTGGTAGAATTGATGGAAAATAAATTTCCTTGTTATTTCATCGAAGATGAGTCAAAATTAATTTCAGCTACAGAATGGTTGAGTTATGATATTCATCAAAACATGGAAATCAAAGCCCGCGTTAATTTGAATAATAAGAACATCATGAAAATCATCATTAGCTCGGGGGCATCTTGCCCTGATTCTACAGTAGACCGAGTTATTCAGCGTGTTTTGGAATTAAAAAAGGTGCGTGTAACGCCAGAAGAAGCCCTTGAAACTCTGTCATTCGGACTATAATTCTGAGTGTATCGTAAATGTTTTTTTTATCAGTATTTAATTTTCTTAACTTTACGGTAGACGTCAATTTAATGCTCCCAGATAAAAACGATATCAAAGTTAATTTTCATGAAATGCGAGAGAATATTTTGCATCGATTGAAATCTGAATTGCCTAAAACTTTATCCTATCATGATGTCAATCACACCATTTCAGTAGAAAAGGCTGCGATTCGTTTGAGCGAGCTCGAGCAATTATCAAATGATGATACCATAATCATACGAACCGCCGTCTTATATCATGATGCAGGCTTCATTTATCAATACAGTGGAAATGAATTGTTTGCGCAAAAAATGATAAGAGAAGACCTACCTAAATTCGGTTATAATGAAGAACAAATTTTTAGAATTATTAAAATTGTTCGGTCCACTGAAAAAGAAGTTTCTTCTTCCAGTCATTTAGACGATATCATGTCGGATAGCGATCACGATTATTTCGGCCGCGACGATTATTATAAAATTGCAGGTTACCTGAGAGATGAATTAGCTATTTTCGGAAAAGAGTTTACTGAAATAGAATGGATAGATTTCCAGCTGGCTTATCTTGAACGAAAACACAGATATTTAACTACTTCTGCACAAAAACTCAGAAATTCTGAAAAAGAAAAGCGCATTGAAGAATTGAAATCAAAACGAACAATCTAGTCTTAAATCATGAAAATTTACACTAAAAAAGGTGATGCAGGAGAAACTTCCTTAATTGGCGGTACCCGAGTTCAAAAATGCTCTATGCGCATTGAATCCTACGGAACAGTTGATGAATTGAATTCATATTTAGGTCTTATTCGGGACCAAAACATAGATTCAGAATACAAACGACATCTACTTGAAATTCAAGATCGTTTGTTTACGATTGGTTCTAATTTAGCGAGCGATCCTGGAAAGTCAAAAATGAAAATACCAGGACTTTTTGATCAAGATGTCGAAAACCTAGAGCATTGGATGGACGCAATGGACGCCGTTTTACCCGAAATGAAATCCTTTGTACTTCCAGGTGGACATCAAACGGTTTCTTTTTGTCACGTCGCACGTTGCGTTTGCAGAAGAGCGGAGCGAATAATTGTAGATTTACTACAAAACGAATACGTAGATGAACTAGTTCCACGCTATATCAATCGATTGAGTGATTATTTGTTTGTATTAAGTCGGAAATTAACCCAAGATTTGGGAGCTGAAGAAAGTCCATGGAAGCCAAGAATGTAGGGGTTTTAGAGTCGTTACAAACAATTCAATATTTCAATTAATTTGAACAAAAAAGTAAAGTTTCTTTATCTTCTTTTGGAAAGTTTAAAAATAAGATTACTTTTGCGCCAATTAACAGTTTAAAATTTTCAAAAAATGTATTGGACATTAGAATTAGCTTCCTATTTGGAAGACGCACCCTGGCCAGCAACGAAAGATGAGTTGATTGATTTCGGCATTCGTGCAGGTGCGCCGCTGGAAGTTGTAGAAAATCTACAGGATTTGGAGGATGAAGGTGATATCTACGAGAGTATAGAAGAAATCTGGCCTGATTACCCAACTCGTGAAGATTTCCTCTTCAACGAAGACGAATATTAATAAAAAAATAGATTCAACGCCCTTTCGAAAGATTGGGCGTTTTTTTTTGCTCAAAAACTGAGAACTAAGAACCGAGTGAAATCGTAGTCCGACAGTGTTTATTTATTCTAATTTCCTTACATTTAAGAAATGAATTTCCTTGGACATCTTTATTTTTCTCGCAACGATACAGACTTGATGGCTGCAAATTTGCTTGGTGATTTCATCAAGGGAAAGAATTTATCACATTTATCACCTGTTACTCAAAAGGGAATATTTCTGCATCGTTCTATTGATTCCTATATCGATCATCATCCTGCAGTATTGGAATTATTGCACATTTTATACAAACCCATGCCCAAAATTGCTGGAATAGCCGTGGATCTATATTTTGACCATCTACTTGCTAAACAATGGGCTAGTTTCCACGAAATGAAATTAGAGGATTTCATTCAACAGTTTTTTAAATCCATTGATTTCAATAACCCTGACTTTACACCAGAGTTTCGTTTCATGCTAACAAAAATGATCAAAAAAAACTGGTTATATCAATACCAATTCAAGTATGGATTATACAAAGCTTGTCAAGGTGTATCTAGAAGGATTTCATTTAAAAATGAATTGGTAAACGGATTAGTAGTATTTGAAGCGTACGAAACCCAGATTGAAACCGCATTTCATCAATACATGCTCGAAGCAAATGTATATTTTAATGAATTAGACTTGGATTAATTTTTGAAATCGTAATTTATTTGTACCTTTCCCCACCTTGATTTTGGGTTATTTATGCTGATCAAACGAATTTCATTCTTACTCCCGTTAGGCATTCTTTTTCTTATGTTTTCCTGTGTTATGGAAGGAGAGAAAAAAGAATCCACTTTTAATCAACTGGGATATCAGTTTGATTTAGAACAAATCCTAAAAAGAGGAAAGCTGGTTGTATTAGCTGAAAACAGTTCCACATCCTACTTTATATACCGCGAAAAGGAGATGGGTTTCGAATACGAAGTACTCCGTGAATTTGCGCAAGAATTGGGTGTTGAGCTGGAAATTAAAATGATTGAAAACCTTGATAATGCAATCGATGAAGTAAATGAAGGTACTGGCGATATTCTAGCCTGTAATCTCACCGTTACTCGTGAAAGAGCAAAACAAATAGACTTTAGCATTCCTCTGCTTTCTATACAACAGGTACTTGTTCAGCGCAAACCTAATCCCAAAGAACATTTTTCTGAACCTCTTTTGACAGAAGCATCACAATTGGCTAAGAAAAAAGTGAACGTGTGGAAAAAATCGAGTTACTACGATCGATTGATTAACTTACAAGAGGAAATCGGAGACACCATATATATAAAAGAGGAAGATGGGCTTGTTGGTTCAGAAGAGTTAATTGAACTTGTTTCTGAAGGAATTATCGATTACACCGTGGTTGAAGAAAATGTCGCTAAAATTAACCAAAGCTTTTTCGGAAAAATTGATATCAGTTTGCCGCTTTCTGCCAAACAAAAAATTGCTTTCGGATTACGTAAATCGAGTCCTGTTTTAAAAGCTAAATTAGATAATTGGTTAGAAAAATTTACAAATACAGCTGTTTACAAATACATTTACCACAAATATTACGAACTAAGTCCAATATCTATTCATACCCCAGAAGTTTCAAAACCAACGAAAAAAGGAGATTTATCGGCTTATGATCAATACTTTAAAGCAGCTGGACTAAAAAACAACATCGATTGGCGCTGGTTGGCGGCATTATCCTACCAAGAATCAAAATTCAATCCAGATGCTGTTTCCTTTGGAGGCGCTTATTCTATGATGCAATTCATACCAGAAATAGGTCCAGTTTTTGGCGTATATCCAGATTCTCCTCCGGAAGTTCAAATTATGGGTGGTGGTAAAAAGTTGAGAAAAGATCTCAAATCATGGTCTTCTATTTCTGACCCTTTACAACAAATTAAATTCGCTTTAGCTTCATACAATTGTGGAAAAGCTCATGTTCTCGATGCGCAAAGGTTAGCCGAAAAATATGGCAAAGATCCAAAGGTATGGGACGACAATGTCGAAGAAATGATTTTGAAATTATCAAAAAGCGAGTTCTATAGCGACCCTGTTGTTAAATATGGTGCAATGCGAGGAACAATTACATACAGATACGTTCGTGAGATCTATGATCGTTTTTTGCATTACACCGAAATTTACAAATAACACTTGGGAAATAGCAATCATTTAATTGTAATTCAAGGACCAACAGCTAGCGGAAAAACAGCCCTTGCTATTGCTTTAGCTAAGAAATGGAACTGCGCGGTATTATCTGCTGATTCGAGACAGTTTTATCGAGAAATTTCTATTGGCACAGCAAAACCTTCTGCTGAAGAACAAGATGGCGTCCCCCACTTTTTTATCGATTCTCATTCTGTTGAGCAACCCGTTTCTGCTGCCCAATTTGAAAAAGAAGCGCTAGAAATTTTAGAAAGAGAATTCAAAAAAAGAAACGTTTCAATTCTCATTGGTGGCTCAGGATTGTTCATTGACGCACTTTGCAATGGTCTAGATCCGCTTCCAAGCGATATAGAAATGCAGAAAAAATGGCAATCTGTATATGAACATGAAGGCTTAACCAAGATTCAAGATGAATTAAAAACACTTGATCCAGACTATGCCAATAACGTTGATTTGCAAAATCCTCATCGGGTACTTCGAGCTTTGGAAATTATTAGTCTTACTGGGAAAAAAATGGCTGAAGTACGTAAAAATCAAATTGCCAGCCGACCATTTGAGATAATTAGATTTGTTATTACACTCCCGCGTGAAATACTCTACAAACGAATAGACGAACGAGTACTGCAAATGATAGAAGAAGGTTTACTTGAGGAAGCTAAAACAGTTTTACCATTTCATCAATTACAAAGTTTGAATACCGTAGGTTACAAAGAACTTTTTGCTCATTTAAAAGGGGAAACTGATTTAAAATCAGCGATAGGACTCATTCAACAAAACAGCCGACGATATGCCAAAAGACAACTAACTTGGTTTCGGAAAAACAAGGAAAACATCTGGCTTCTTGGTCAAACCACTGAAGACAGAAAAGCAGAAATCTTAGAATCGATACAAAAATTAGTTATCTCTTAACCAATAAAATTTAAAATATTCTGTCCCTCAAATAATTTATCTCGAAGATAATCAGCAATTTCGTAGTCGGTAATTCAAGCTTCTCCAAGTTTGGAATGATTATTGAAAACATCTAGAAAACCAAACAATGAACATTACATTTCACAAGGTTATGCCCACCCCACTTGCATCTATTGAACATGGAAGCATAAGTATTTGGGGTAGTCAGGTTGAATTAAAAGCGGGAGAAAGAATTTTACTTAATGCGTCTAGTGGAAAAGGGAAATCAACTTTTACTTTTACTTCAATTGGATTGCGAAAAGATTATTCAGGGCAAATCACCTATGATGGCAAGGATGTTCGCACTTTCACACCTGACGATTGGACCAACATACGTCAAATAAAAATCTCTGTTGTATTTCAGGATTTGCAACTTTTTCCAAATTTAAGTGTCAAAGACAACCTAAAAGTCAAAAATGAATTACAACATGTATTCACAGAAGAACAATTAAAAGACAAACTTGCCATACTTGGCATAGCCGATAAATGGGAGCAGAAATGTAGGCTTTTATCCATGGGCCAGCAGCAACGTGTTGCAATCATACGAGCGCTTTGTCAGCCTTTTGAGTGGTTAATTTTAGATGAACCTTTCTCGCACCTAGATAAAGCGAATGCGGAAATCGCTTTGAAAATGATAGACGACCGTTGCAATACGCTAAACGCAGGATTTGTTTTAACCTCTTTAGGCGATGACTATGGTTACAAGTATACACGTGAGTTAAATCTGTAAGATAATGTTAAACAACATATTATACAAAAATCAAGATAAGAAACAATTGATTATTGCCATGGTTGGTGCATTTATGGGTATTACTTTTTTAGTTACCTCCATTCATTACTTAATCAAAGTCAATCAATTTGGAAAAGGTGCTGATATTTTAGGGCCGAATACAATTATCGTTCAGAAAAAAGTGACCAATTCCAGTTCACTTAATCTGACCAAAACAGACTTTTCTCCTCGAGAAATCGAAAAAATTAAGGCCGAAAGCTTTATTGAAGATGTTAAACCTGTTGTGAGCAACAATTTTGACGTCTCTTTTCAAACCGATGATCCATTGGTTCCTTATTTTCGTTCGGATGTGTTTATTCAAACTGTCGACCAAGATTTCTTAGATGTAAAAAGTGTGAAATGGAAATGGAAAAAGGGCGATGAATTTGTACCGATGATTTTACCGCGCGACTTCTTAGTGATGCTAAACACATTCATGAGCGCAAGCGGAATCCCACAAATATCTGATGATTTAGCCATGGATATTAAATTCAAATTCAGACTTCGTGACCCAAACAATTCGGACAGAGAAGAGCACGTCAACGGAAGAATCATAGGTTTTACAAATGAAGTGGCATCCATTTTAGTTCCCAAAACCTTTATGCGTTACGGAAATGAAACATACGCCTCAACGACAGAGAGCAAAATCACTCAAATCATGATTTCGGGTAAAGAAAGTGAATTTGGTCTGGTCGAAGATTTACTCAACAAACGTGGTTTAGAGTCCAAAAACTCACAAATGGTAGTTGGCCGATTAAAGAGCGTAGTTGGCACTTTATTCTTGGTCGTCCTTGGCATATCCGTTATTGCCGTTTTTGTTTCAGGCTTAGTGCTGATACAATATTTACAACTCCTACTTTCCAGAAATGCATATGAAGTAAGAACCCTTTTGCGTCTTGGATATCCGCCCAAGAAATTAGTCAATAGCTTCTCCTACTATTTTATTAAAATATTTGGGTTAGTAGCCGCAATTGGGCTCGGAATTTTCTTCGTTTTTAAAATATTCTTAGACGAAATGTTTGAATCTGGAGGGCTTTATATTGGAACGGATGTAGCATGGTTAGCCGTATTTGCATTGGCTTTAGCCTACGCTCTATTTGCCCTTGCAAGTTATTTAAACGCAAGAAAAGGAATTTTCAACGAATATTAATCGTGTTAATATTCTGTTAAAAGTCTCACCATTCTTATTTTTGTTCGTCAATTTAGAAGAAAACATACAGTGTAAACTATGAAAAATTTAATCCTTATTGCATTTCTTTTCGCGACAAGCACTGCTGTGTTCGGTCAAAAACTAAAATTTAAGGTTGCAGGAGTAAAAGATACTACCGTGTATTTGATAAAATATTACGGCAAGAATTTACTTTATGCTGATACAGCTGAGATTAAAAATGGAATTGTTGAATTTAACGGCAAAAAGCAAAAACCAGGTATGTTGGGTGTTTTATTGCCTGGACAAAAGTTTTTCGAATTCATTTACAACAATGAAGAAATAAATATGGAAACTGCAATGCCCGATTTATCTGGTAATTTGAAGGTTAAAAAATCTATTGAAAACAAAATTTTTCTCGATTATATAGCTTATTTAGGAACTCAGCGTGTAAAAGCAACTGGATTAACAGAGCAAAGAAATACTTTGGATAAAGATTCTCCAGAATTTAAAACTAAAACGGAAGAAATTGAAAATGTAACAAAAGAAGTTCTGGCTTACCAAAACAAATTAATTGCAGATAATAAAACAACGCTTGTTTCCAAATTAGTAAAAATGTCTATGGACATCGTTGTGCCTCCAGCTCCTGTTGACGAAAACGGCGACAAAATAGATCCAAATTTCAATTACCATTACTTCAGAGATCATTATTTTGACAACGTAGATTTTACGGATGATCGATTAGTCAACTCACCTATTTTCGGCAATAAACTAGAAACCTATTTTGGAAAAACTATGCTGCTTCAGCATTGGGATACGATTAACAAGTATGCGTTCCGTTTGTGTGATGGGTTGGACCAAAATTCCGAGTTTTTCAGATACTGTGTGACTACTGTTATTACAACATTCCAAAAAAGCAAACAAATGGGAATGGATAAAGTCTATGTAATGATGGCTGATCGATATTTCTGTACCTTCAACGAGGATGGGAAATCACCTGCTTACTGGATGCCTGAGGAAAAATTGATTGAATTGTGTGATAAAATTCCTGCTCAGAAAAATACCGTATTGGGGATTAAACCGCCAAATATTAGTCTAAGAGATTCAACAGACAAAGCGTACCACGACTTTTACAGTTTAAAAGCTGATTATACTATTTTGTATTTCTGGGATCCAGATTGTGGTCACTGTAAAAAAACAACGCCTAAGATTCAAAAGCTTTATGAAGAGAAATGGAAAGCTAGAAATATTGAAGTATTCGGTGTTTGTAAAGCAATGGGGGAAGATTTTGGTAAATGGAAAACATTTATCGCTAAAAATGGCTTAACCTTCATAAATGTTGCACTAACACAGAATTTATACGATGTAGCGACTTCAACTCCAGAATTAGTTGTCCCAAAATATACGGATTACAAATCACTGAATTTTTCTTTAACCTATGATATTTATTCAAATCCACGCGTATTTGTGTTGGATAAAGACAAAAAAATTATTGGTAAACAACTAACAATTTCTCAACTCGAAGAGATGTTGGATCGACTTCAAAATCTGAAAGATGCCCCAAAGTTATTTCCTCCAGATCCTGAAGAAGACGAACACATGAAAGATTAATAGATTCATAATGAGACTCAAATAGGCGTGGTATTTTTCACGCCTATTTTTTTTGTTTATAAAAACTTAATAATCAAATTGGTTTATTTGGATTGAGTGCGCTATATTTACAATCAAATATGGAGAAATCCAAAAAACAAAAATATGAGAAAAATTCTACTTTTAACCACATTATTATTTACGCAACTAGCATTTTCACAAGTTGTAGATGTGTTTAATTACACAGGGGCTCTAAATGCCAACGGTTGGACAATGCATAGCGGAACGGCTGGACAATTTTCATCAACAATCACTACAAGTTTAACTTACTCTGGCTTAGCTTCTTCAACAGGAGGTAAAGCAGCATTCGTTTCTGGAAATTCAGAAGATTTAAATAAAGCAATCACAATTATTGGTGATACTGCTTTCGTTTCATTCTTATACTCCTTACCGAGTACAACAGGACTAACTAGCGGTGATTACTTTACAGGTATTGGAGGTACAGCCGGTTCTAGTATGTCAAGTCTTTTTGCGCGAACATATGTAAAACCGGGAACTGCAGCCAATACTGTAAATTTTGGAATAGGTAACTCATCAGGAACAGCCACCTATAGTGTTACTGATTATGCAATTAACACGACTATATTATTAGTGATTGGCTTAGACAAGTCGGTAACACCACACGTTGCTAAATTATATGTTAACCCAACACCAGGTGCAACCGCTCCTGCTGCGACTGTTTCAAATACAGTTAGTTCTTCTGTGATTCCAGCTTTCGCTTGTGTTTACTTAAGACAAGGAGCCGGAACAGGAAATGGAGAAATAGATGAAATTCGTGCAGGATCTACATTTTCCTCAGTTACGCCGTCAAGTGCCACAGGTTGTAACATTGCAGCTTCAGGAATAACAGCCTTATCTTGTAATGATGCATCTACTGCTGCCAATCCTGCTGATGATTATTTAACATTTAGTTTAAACCCAACAGGATCAACTTTGGGAGCTTCTTATACCGTATCTGTTCCAACAGGAACAATAACGCCAACAACAGGAACGTACGGTGCTGCTACTTCTTTCCAATTACAAGCTGGTTCTGCAGGAGCTGGAAACGTAACCGTAACGATTACAGATGTTGCTGCAGGAAGCTGTACTTTAGATCAATTAATTACTGATCCAGGTGCCTGTTCTTCAGCCAACCCAGTTATTACCTTAGCGCCAAGTTTATTGACCGCATTCAATCATGTAGTTGGCACACCTTCAGCTGAACAAACATTCACTGCATCTGGTTTAGGCATGATTGGTGGCATTACAATCACTGCTCCAACTAACTTTGAAATTTCACTAACAACAGGAGCTGGATTTACAAATTCTCTAATTCTACCGCAAACTGGTGGTACAGTTTCAAATACAACAATATATGTAATAGCTAATGCGGCTGTCGCTGGTTCTTTAGCTGGTGATATACTTGCCACCTCTAACGGAGCTGCGAATGATTCAGTAAACGTTTCTGGCATAGCTAATGATTATGTTTATTATACAATTGATCAAATATCAACTGTTGACGCAAACGGTGTTGCTGATTCATTAGACGTATTAGTAGAATTGACAGGCGTTCTTTACTGTATTGATTTTGATGGAAATACGGGTTACAGCTTGACTATGATTGATGGTTCTGATTCAGGAATTAACTTGTTCTCATTTTCAGATGTTTCAGGCTATACAACTGCAGCTGAAGGAGATTCACTCAGAGTATTTGGTAAAATTGCACAATACAATGGTTTACTTGAAGTTGTAGCTGATTCTATTGAAGTGTTAGCACAAGGTGTTGCATTAATGGCTCCAACTGTGGTTACCATTTTGGATGAGAGTACAGAATCTCAGTACATCACTATGAAAAATCTATCTTTAGTTACCCCAATGGCAACATTTGGAACTGGAAGTGCAAATATTGATGTTACAGACGGCGTAAATACATTCGTAATACGGATTGATTCAGATACAGATATTCCGGGAGCTGCTGCTCCACAAGGTTTATTTAACGTAACAGGAACGGGCGGTCAGTTTGACAGCTCTTCTCCTTACGATTCAGGTTACCAGTTATTCCCTTGTAGTATTGCTAGCTTCGTAGATACATGTATTCCGCCTTCAAATGCCATTACTTCAACCTCTAATACGGCGACTGCAACAGCAGCTGGTACAAGTATTTCCTACCAATGGATTGATTGTGCTAACAATACTCCTATCAGCGGAGAAACAAGTCAAACCTTTACGGCAATTGTTACTGGCAACTATGCAGTAATTGTTTCAGAAGGAACTTGCTCTATCACATCAACATGTGTTGCATTAAATGGAACATGGGGTATTGTAGAAAACGAATTATTCAATTCAGTTTCTGTATATCCAAATCCAGTAAACGATATTTTGAATATTAACAACTCATCTAATGAAGTTCTTACTTTCGAAATAGTGGATATGAATGGAAGAAAAATTAGCGCTATCAATTCAGTTGCTACTTCAACTAGTATTTCTACTTCAACTTGGAACAAAGGAGTTTACTTCATTCGTTTCACATCTGAAGCGGGACAAGCAGTTATGAAAGTTGTAAAATAAATTTACAAAACGTATACAAAAGTCACCTCTTAAATGAGGTGGCTTTTTTTGTTCCTACTGATTAAGATTTCCATTATTTTTGTCGCTCAATAAATTACATATGAAATTTACCTTACCTCTTCTAACTGCCCTGTTTTTTTTACCAATAGTTGTTATAAGCCAAAACAATTGGCAACAAACTGTGAACTATAAAATAAACGTTGAATTAAACGATGTTGATCACTTACTGAATGGTCAAATTGAAATCGAATATATCAATAACAGTCCGGATGCACTTACCTTTATATACATCCATCTTTGGCCCAATGCCTATAGCAATAACCAAACTGCACTTGCCAAACAAATCTATCAACGTGGAAATGACATATTGAAATTTGGAGACGATAGCTTGAAGGGGCGTATTGATCAATTGAATTTCAGTACAAGTGGTTCGGCTTTGATTTGGGAATTGGATGCTAAAAATCCAGATATTGCCAGAATATTTTTACCAAAACCGATTTCAACCGGCGATCGTATTAAAATTGCTACTCCTTTTCATGTTAAGATACCTTCTGGAAATATTTCACGCTTAGGGCATATCGATCAATCTTATCAGATTACACAATGGTATCCCAAGCCAGCAGTTTATGATAAAAATGGTTGGCACCCTCTTCCCTATTTGAATCAAGGTGAGTTTTACTCTGAATATGGAAGTTTCGATGTTAGCATAACTTTACCTTCAAACTATGTTATTGGCGCCACAGGTGATTTACAAACGGAAAGTGAAAAAGAATTTTTAGTAGAAAAAGCGGCAGAAACAAAGTCGTTTATTGATAGTCTCGGTGTTACATCTAAACTAGATATGGATTTCCCTGCATCATCCAAGGAAATGAAAACCATTCGGTATACACAAACTAAAATCCATGATTTCGCCTGGTTTGCCGACAAACGATACTACGTTTTAAAAGACGAAGTTGAATTACCCCATTCCAAACGGAAAGTGACAACATGGGCCATGTTTACTCCTAAAAACGCCAATCTTTGGAAAAATGCAACTGAGTACATTAAAGACGGAGCATACTATTATTCGCTTTGGAACGGCGATTATCCATACAACCAAGTTACTGCCGTTGATGGAACAATTAGCGCCGGTGGTGGGATGGAATATCCAAATATTACCGTAATCGGAAATTCATCATCTGCTGAAGAATTAGAAATTGTAATTGTACACGAAGTTGGTCATAATTGGTTTTACGGAATTCTAGGTTCTAATGAACGTGACCACGGTTGGATGGATGAAGGATTAAATACACTTAACGAAATTCGCTATATTCAAAAGAAATATCCTGACAACAAGCGTTTAAGCGATATGGTGGCCAACGGTCGCTTCCATTTCAATGATTTGGACTACCACGACCAAGCCGATATTCAATTTCAATTGATGACACGATTTGGTGAAGATCAGCCTATTGAAACGAAAAGTGAAGATTTTGAATCCTTGAATTATGGGCTAATCATGTACCAAAAAACAGGTTTGATTTTCCATTACATGAAAAGCTATTTGGGAGATGACGTTTTTGACACCATCATGTCTGAATATTATGATACGTGGAAATTTCGCCATCCTCAACCGGAAGATTTAAAAGCCATATTTGAAGAAAAAACGGGTAAAGATTTGGATTGGTTTTTCCATGACTTAATTCAAACAACGAATCACATTGATTACAAAGTCAAAAAGGTTAAATCCAAAAATGGAAAGTCAGAGATTGTTGTGAAAAATGTAGGACAAGTCGACGGACCAATTCCAGTAACCTTACGCAACATCAACGGTAAAGAAAACACATTGTGGTTGCCAAATGGAGCATCTAGAAAACACAAAATTACAACAGAATACGAAGTGACTAAAGTTCAAATTGATTCATTGAATTATATTCCAGAAATCAACCGCAACAACAATACATGGACTTCGGATAAGCTTTTCAAAAGATTAGAACCGATTAAATTGGAATACCTTGCCGGTGATAATGAGGCGAATGCTACCAATTTGTTTTGGTCACCAGTTTTCGGTTACAATACGGCCGATAAATTTATGCTCGGACTTGCTATTCACAACATGGGAATCCCAACAAATCCGGTTCAATTCTATGTTGCACCAATGTATTCATTCGGGCGACAAATGGTTTCAGGAATTGGCGATATTTCCTACACATTTTTACCTAAAAAATTAATTCGTCAGACCAAACTTGGTGTTTCTATTCGCAGTTTCAAAATGGACGACGTTAACCGAGGTAATAAAGATTATTACTACGCTGCAACTCCTTACATTCGAATGAAATTGGGCAATAGAAAAGCCTGCAAAGCTTGGACAAATGAAATTTTGATTAAATCGGTTATTCGACAAGATGTTCTTACAGTAAGAGAACAAACTTCAGTAGGACTTTACATTAATTACATGCTCAACTATGATCGCGCAGATCATCAATGGGAAACACACTTGAAAGCGGATTATTACAACAACTTAAAATTATTATCGGATGCTACCCGAGCTATGTTTACCTCGACATACCGCTATCGATACATGAAGAATAAGATGAAAAAGTGGGTTGAATTGCGTGTATTTGCTGGTAAAATCATTTCATTCAGAGATGATCCATCCGATTTTGACAATACAAAGTTCGCCTTATCCGGTAACAACGGTATTCAAGATTTATTCTTCGATGATTTGTTCTTCAATAGAATTCCAGGAACTGGTTCAATATACAGCACGCAGCGGACAGATAACATGGGTGGATTTCGATCAACAGCAGCTTTTGGCAATGCCTCAGATTGGATGACAACAGCAAATTTATTCTTTGAACTTCCTGTTAAAATTACTGGATTAGGAATTTTCGCTGATGCAGGTGCATTTTCAAATGGTGGAAAGATTGAAAGTGTGTGGAATCTAGGTGTAGGAATAAAAATTCGAAAAATATTCCAATTGCACTTTCCTATCGTAATGAGTCAAAATTTGATGGACAGTTACACCTCGAATTCATATTTGAAGAAAATACGTTTTAGTGTTAACTTAAACTTGTTATCTCACCCTTTCCAATTGAGAAACTTACTCTAAATCGATATTTCGAAAATAGAGTAAGTTTTATTTTTTACATTTTTTCTGGAACGGATATACCAAGTAATTGGCAAAAATCATGAATGATTTCACCAACCTTTTTAGCCAAAACAAGTCGTCGGTTTTGTAAATCCATATCTTCCTCATTGAAGATAGATACGTTCTGATAGAAATGGTTAAAGCTTTTCACCAATTCATATAGATAATTTGCCAACACGGCTGGTGATAAATTGTCTGCTGCTTCTAAAACCATTTTTGGTGCTTCATTTAAAAGCTTTATTACCTCAATTTCTTCTGGTAAAAATGCAACGGTAGTCGAAATATCTGTCACCTTTGCTTTTCGCAACAACGATTGAATACGCGCATAAGCATATTGAATAAACGGTCCTGTATTTCCATTCAACTCTATTGACTCTTCAGGGTTGAAGAGCATACGTTTTTTTGGATCTACTTTCAATAGGTAATATTTTAATCCACCCATTCCGATAGTATTGCAAAGTTCATCTATTTCGTTTGCAGACATACCTTCTATGTGTCCACGATTCAATGTTGCTTCTTTTGCTTTTCCAACAATTTCTTCCATTAAATCGTCTGCATCAACAACTGTCCCTTCACGCGATTTCATCTTGCCAGAAGGTAAATCGACCATTCCGTAACTCAAGTGTTTACAGTTATCAGCCCAAGCATATCCAAGTTTCTTTAAAATCAAGAACAATACCTGAAAGTGATAATCTTGCTCATTCCCCACCGTATATACGATTCCATTCAAATTTGGGTAATCTGTATAACGATCAAACGCCGTTCCCATGTCTTGCGTCATATAAACAGCCGTTCCATTCGAACGAAGTAATAATTTTTCGTCCAAACCATCGGCAGTTAAATCAACCCAAATTGAACCATCGTCACGCTTGGTAAAAAGTCCTTTTTGCAAGCCTTCAATTACCAAGTCCTTACCAATAATATACGTATCCGATTCGTAGTATATTTTATCGAAATCAACTTGCATTTTCTTATAGGTCTTAGCGAAACCTTGGTATACCCATCCGTTCATCGTCGACCACAACAAATAGGTTTGAGGATCTTTCGCTTCCCATTTCACCAACATTTCTTTTGCTTCTAGCAATAAAGAGCTTTGGTTTTTTGCCAAGTCAAGGATTTTATCACTGATTCCTTTTATTGCTTTATCATCTTTATCTTCTTTAGAAGATTCCAAACGAAGGAATTCATTTTTAATGTGCTCAGGAAAACCATCGAAATCTCCTTTTTCCCATGACATGATTATACTTTTCGCTTCAGCAACGAAATTCTTATCGAATTCAACGTAGTATTTTCCGACCAACTTATCGCCTTTCAACCCTGTATTTGTAGGCGTTTCCTTCTCCCCTTTTTCGTTTAGCGGAGAAAACTTTTCCCAAGCCAACATACTTTTGCAAATATGGATTCCACGGTCGTTGACGATTTGCGTTTTTATAACATCAAATCCTGCTGCTTTCAATAATTCCGAAACTGAATAACCAAGGAAAATGTTTCGCATGTGACCGAGATGCAGAGGCTTATTCGTATTTGGCGAACTGTATTCCACCATCATTGTGCCTTTTGTTTTCGGTTGTTGGAATCCAAATTTCTCCGTTGAATTAATGTCCTTTAAGGTATTCATCCAATAACTTGAACTGGCAGAAATATTCAAAAATCCACCCACAACTTCGCAAGATTCAACATCTGAAAGTTCAACAAGAAGCGCTGATATTTTATCACCTACCGCTTGAGGCGAAGTTTTCAAAGCTTTCACAAAAGAAAAAAGCACCAAAGTCAAATCTCCATTTAGTTCTTTTCTAGTTTTTTGAAATTGAATCCAATTTTCATCGATTTTAGTTCCAAAAACAGCAACTTGGTTTTGTATTAATAAGTCTTTTATTTGATTTTCCATTTTGCTTTCTCCTATTTTATTATCGTATTAACAACCGATTTCACTAGTTCAAAAGTAATTTCTGCCATTGTATTTTTCTTATCATCTAAACATGGATTCACTTCTACAAACTCAAAGCAACATAATTTTTCTTGCGTTGAAAAGAAAGTCAATATATCTTTCGCTTCTTCGGGTGTGATTCCTCCTTTTACCGGTGTTCCTGTGCCATATGAAGTCAAATCAGGATCCATTGAATCGACATCAAACGAAATGTAAAGAATATCCAATTCATCTATCCATGTTTGAAATTCTTTGGCTATTATCGGCCATTTTCTTTCCCTTAACTCGGTAACCGTATAATTTCGTATACCGTGCTCAGTCATCAGATACTCTTCTTGCTCTTCCGTATCACGAACGCCAATAAAGAACAAATCTTTCGAAGAAAACTTTGGCCCATTACCCCCTTTACTTTGAAGTAATTCCCAAATCGATTTTACTTCATCGCTAACATCGTTTATTTTGTATTTTAAGTTGTCTTCATTCAACGAAATTGCCAATGGCATACCGTGCATATTTCCTGAAGGCGTTGTGTAAGGAGTGTGCAAGTCACCATGCGCGTCTATCCAAACTACACCCAAGCGTTTTCCTGGATAGTTTTCTTTTATTCCAGCAATAGTAGCCGCTGCAGAACCGTGATCTGATGAAATCAAAACGGGCAACTCATTATTGGCATAAATGGCCTCAATGCCAGACATAACATGATCGAACACTTTTGCAAATCCTTCTATCCGTTTAGCATAAGGAAACTTGTAAGGAAAGTCTAAAAAGTGATTTTCATTTTTTAATTTGATTGGAGGAAAGTCAGAAAAAAAAGTGTCGTCTTTCTTTCTAGCTGCAGTCATAATTGCTTCAGGACCAAGTGATGAACCACGTGTTCCGGCTGTTATTTCAGAAGTGTTTAGTAGTATTTTAACTTTTTTCGCCATAACCAACAATCATTTACCTGCAAAAGTAGCATATTCAGACGAACTAAAACCTTTGTAACCAAACAACTTCTTTTCATTATTTTCGTACAATAGTAGACTTGAAAATAATATACCCATGAAAATCAAAACATTACTCTTTTTATCTCTTTTCATCTCTTTAATCTCCTTTAATGGCTTTGGTCAAAAGAACTTTACTGGAATTTTTATTTACAAAGTTTCAATAATAGACACAACAATTCAGGAATTAATCGATGATAGAGAGATGTTTGTTTATACGAATGATACACTTTCTAGAATGGAAATTATCAACGATGCACTTGGTCCTCAAGTAAGTATAAAACATATGTCATTAAAAAAATCTTACTTGCTAATGGATTTTATGGGTAAAAAATTAGCCATACAGACCGATCAAAAGAGTGACTCAAACACTTACGCACCTTATGAAATCAAATATAAATTTTTTGGGCGAAAAAAGATGAATGGCCAAATTTTAAAGAGAGCTATCGTTTATAGAGAAGATTTGAAAGAACCGCGAACGGTATGGTATTTCAAAAATATTCGACCGGATATTTTGGATATTTATTCTGGAATTAAAGGACTTCCTGCAGACTATTATATTGGCACTGTTGATGGAATAATTCATTATTCAATAATTTCGATAGATGAAAAACCCTTAGATAAAAAGCTTTTTGGCATTCCTTCTGATTTTGAAAAGATAACGATGAGTCAATTTTTGGCTAAAGTTTCTCAGATTAGCAACTAACATCGTGTTGTGCATATATAGAAGACTGTCAATACATTTCACGCATAAATCTACCTTATCTTCGTTAGATATACCAAGATGATGGCTCAAGACAATATTATAATTGAAAAAATCCAAAAAGCTGGCAAGCCAGAGTCAAAAGAACAACCCAAAAACAAACCTAAAAAGGAGGGAAAAGGGAGAAGTTTAAGTAAAGTTGGGACACCAATTCAAAAGAAAAAAGCACGAAATTCCTTCGGAGCATTTTTAATTTTATTTTCAATTTTCTGTTTATTAGCTTGTATTTCTTACCTTTTCACGTGGAAAGAAGATCAGGACCAAGTGATGAATAAGGGGTTGTTTATTTACCTATTTTCAGAAGATAAAACACCTGTAATTAACTGGTTAGGTAAATTTGGCGCATGGACAGCTCACCTACTTTATTTTAGATCCTTCGGTTTATCATCGTTGGTCTTCAGTTTTATTTCATTCTTGTACGGCGTTAAACTTCTTTTAAACATAAGCCTTCTCCCATTGAATCGCACTTTATTGATAACGTCCATTTTTATGATTTGGACATCCATTCTTTTGGGCTATTTTACAACATTTCCAAATTACCTTGGCGGTAGTTTTGGCTATTTCATAAATGAATGGCTGACTTTAACAATCGGTAAATTTGGGACAATGCTTTTATTGGTTGTTTTACTCTATACTATTGTGACCTTGTTATTCAACCCAGACTACAAGGCAATTTGGGATCGTTGGGCAATTTGGGGCAAAAGTGATGAGAATGGAGCTTCCGTTGCACCACTGTCTGATCTTAACGTAATCAACACCATCAAAGACGAGCAGGTTGAGAAAGATGAAAAATCTAATTCGATTTCGTTTGATGATGAGGATGACGAAGACGATGACAGCGTAGAAGAAGAAAATAACGATGATGACGATTTTGAAATTGAAATAGCCGAAGAACCGAAAGTTGACAATAAAGACAAAATGACTGTCGAAGTTCACGACAACGACGAATCGCTCAGCGATGATGAAATCAATGACCTTCAGAAAGAATTCGGTGACTATGACCCGAAATTGGATTTATCAAGCTACGTGCTCCCACCTATAGAATTATTGAAAGACTTTGGCAGCGGAACAATTTCTGTAAACAAGCAGGAGCTTGAAGACAATAAAAACAAAATTGTTGAGACACTTTCTCATTACAAAATAGACATTGCAAAAATTAAGGCAACAGTTGGGCCAACAGTTACACTTTACGAAATCATTCCTGCTCCAGGCGTGCGTATTTCGAAGATCAAAAATTTGGAAGATGATATCGCATTAAGTCTTAGCGCACTTGGTATTCGTATCATTGCACCTATTCCGGGGAAAGGAACTATAGGTATTGAGGTGCCAAATTCCAAGCCAGAAATGGTAAGTATGCGTTCGCTTATTGCTTCAGAGAAATTCCAGAATTCAGACATGGAATTACCCGTTGTTATGGGAAAAACAATTACAAACGAAACTTATGTTTTTGACTTAACTAAATTACCTCACCTTCTAGTTGCAGGAGCTACTGGTCAAGGTAAATCCGTCGGATTAAATGCTATTTTGATTTCTATTCTTTACAAGAAACATCCAGCACAGGTTAAATTTGTTTTGATTGACCCTAAGAAAGTAGAGTTGACTTTGTTTAATAAAATAGAAAGACATTTCTTAGCAAAATTACCTGGTGAAGAAGATGCCATTATTACAGATACTTCGAAAGTGGTAAATACTTTGAATTCACTTTGTATTGAAATGGACAACCGTTACGATTTGTTGAAATTAGCAACTGCTCGTACCATCAAAGAATACAACGCGAAATTCATAGCACGACGACTAAATCCAGAAAAAGGCCACCACTATTTACCTTATATCGTAGTTCTAATTGACGAGTTTGCTGATTTGATAATGACAGCCGGCAAAGAAGTTGAACACCCAATTGCTCGTATTGCACAATTGGCTCGTGCTGTAGGTATTCACTTGATTGTTGCAACCCAACGTCCATCTGTAAATGTTATTACGGGAATGATAAAAGCCAATTTCCCTGCCCGTATTGCTTTCCGTGTATTGTCTAAAATCGACTCTAGAACTATTTTGGATGCTTCTGGCGCAGATCAATTAATCGGTCGTGGTGATATGCTTGTTTCAACTGGAGCTGATGTAATACGTTTGCAATGCGGATTTGTTGACACGCCAGAGGTTGAAGCGGTTTGTCAGTTTATTGGAGAACAACGTGCCTATCCAGAAGCATTACTCCTTCCCGAATATGTTCCAGAAGGCGGTGAAGCAACTGGAGAAGTTGATATGAATGAACTTGATCCATTGTTCGCAGATGCAGCACGTATTGTCGTTTTGCACCAACAAGGTTCAGCTAGTTTATTGCAGCGTAAATTAAAGCTTGGCTACAACAGAGCAGGGCGAATAGTTGATCAATTGGAATCATTTGGAATCATAGGTTCATTCCAAGGAAGTAAAGCGCGAGACGTGCTCTATGCTGACGAAAACAGCTTGGAAGAGCTATTGGCTAGTAAAGGAATTGTTTAAAAAAGTTGCTAGTTATTGCTTTGCAATTTCAAGTTACAAGTTACAAGTTACAAGTTGAATAGCTCATGAACAATTACGCCGCGTTAGCACACAGAACTTGGAACTTGGAACTTGGAACTTATTTATAATTTAACAATTTCTCCTTCAACAGCTTCAAATGAATTTTCGAAATAAGCTTTGGCTTCTTGTAAATGAATTTTGGCATCGTCGTAACGAGCGCTTAAATGACCAAAATACATTTTTTTTACCTTCGCCATCTTTGCAATTTTTGCGGCTTGTTCAGCAGTACTATGCAAAGTAGACTTCGCCCTAACTTTGTCTTTATTGACAAACGTGGCTTCGTGATACAATACATCGACTCCAGCTATCCATGGTAAAATTGCTTCCGAATAAGTAGTATCAGAACAAAAAGCATAGGAAGCTGAAGGCTTGGGTTTTGTTGTGTATTTTTTAAACGAATGAACGACGCCGTTTTCATCAACAACATCTTTCCCAGCTTTTAAATCTGGTATTTGCAATAAACTAAGCCCACTATCTTTGAATTTCGCCGCTAAAAGACTTCGCTCTTTTATTTTTTCTTTGAAAACAAAACCGTGTGTCACGACTTTGTGCTTTAATCGAAAACTGTTGATTTCTATGACCTTGTCTTCATATATCTGACCTTCAAATTTATCGTCTATTTTATGAAAATTCATTTCAAACCCTAAAGATGCACCACCAATTTCCAATTGGAGACGTACAATCTTTTCTAATAATTCGGGTCCGTAAATAGCGATTGCTTTTACTCTTCCAAGCAGGTGCATGGAACTTAATAATCCAACTAATCCAAAATAATGGTCACCGTGAAGATGTGAAATAAAAATAGCATCCAATTTCTGGATTTTGATACTACGTCTTCGTAATTGAATTTGAGTTCCTTCACCGCAATCGATGAGAAAATGTCTGTTTTGACAAAAAATATATTGAGAAGTAGGATTGTGATTGACCGTTGGTAATGCACTGCCAGTACCTAAGAATTGAACGTAGAAACTCACTTTTGAAGCGCCGAAACAGCCTCTATGTGGTTTTCTTCAAATAAAAGAACTTTGTCCAATTGGGCGATTTTAACCATTTTCATTACGTTTTCTTGCATACCACATAAAACAAATCGACCATTCGTATCCTTACATAAACGGTTACCCATCAACAGAGAACTTAAACCAGACGAATCACAATATTTTGTAGCAGTGAGATCAACAATAATGTTGTTGATTCCTTTATTATTCAATAAAACCAGCTCAGCTTTTAGTTCAGATGCATTTTGAGCATTTAAACGTTCAACATTAGAAGAAATTGTTGCCCCGTATTGATCTATATTGGTTTCGAAATTCATTTTTTCTAAGGTTTGATACCAAAAATAACAAAATTTTATTGTCGCTCAATTTTTGCTGCTAATAAATATATTACCGCCATCCGAATTGCTACGCCATTTTCTACTTGTTGCAAAATTAACGATTGCTTTGAATCTGCAACGTCGCTTGTAATTTCCACACCTCTGTTAATTGGCCCAGGATGCATTACCACAATTTCTTTAGACAAAGAGTTTAGTATTTCTTTGTTCAAGCCAAATAACATGGAGTATTCTCTCAAAGAAGGGAAATACTTAATATCTTGTCTTTCCAATTGTATACGCAGCATATTTGCTACATCACACCATTCTAAGGCATGGCGTAAGTTGTGCGAAACTTTCACACCTAATTTATCTATGTGCTTCGGAATTAAAGTAGTCGGTCCACAAACCATAACCTCTGCCCCTAATTTTTGAAGACAAAGTATATTAGAAAGTGCAACTCGTGAATGCAGGATATCACCAACAATAACGACCTTTTTGCCTTCAACGGAGCCAAATTTTTCTCGAATAGTAAATGCGTCTAGTAAGGCTTGCGTTGGGTGCTCATGTGTTCCGTCGCCTGCGTTCACTACTTTTGCTCCTATTCGGTCGGAGAGAAATTTGGCTGCTCCTGGATTTGGATGGCGCATGACAACCATATCCACTTTCATCGAAAGGATATTGTTTACTGTATCAACCAAGGTTTCTCCTTTGCTAACGGAACTTCCTGAAGCACTGAAATTAATGACATCAGCTGATAAACGTTTCTCTGCTAATTCGAAGGATAATTTAGTTCTCGTCGAGTTTTCAAAGAATAAATTGGCAATTGTAATATCACGAAGAGAAGGAACTTTCTTAATTGGGCGATTAATGACTTGTTTAAAATTGTCAGCCGTTGAAAATATCAACTCGATATCGGCTTTAGTTAAATCCCGAATTCCAATTAAATGTTCTACGCTTAAATTATCCATTTCCTTCCAAAGTATATAAAAGTAGTACCTTATCTTCTCCTTCAATTTCTTTCCATTCCACTGCTACACGCTCGGAAATCATTGAATCAACAGTTTTCCCGACATAGTCTGCTTGTATCGGCAAATGTCTTCGGAAACGTCTATCTATCATTGTAAGTAATTCCACTCGATTTGGTCGGCCATACGCCAACAAAGCATCAAGCCCTGAACGAATGGTTCTGCCCGTGAATAAAACATCGTCTATCAAAACAATATTTTTATTTTCTATGGAGAAATTGATGTTAGTGGTACTTGGAATAATTGGCTTTTCTCTTCGTCTAAAATCGTCGCGATAAAAAGTGATGTCCAAATTTCCACATGTGATTTCTTTTCCTAAAATGTTTTCTAAACGCTCCTTTAAACGAGTCAGAACGTGAATGCCACGCGGTTGTAAACCAATGAGGATAGTGGAGGAAAAGTCGCCGTGGATCTCTATCAGCTGGTGACAGAGCCTGTTGATTGTCAATTCAAATTGTTTGGAATTGAGAATAACTTGTTTTTCCATTGATACAAAGATATGGATTAATCTGAAATACGAAACTAGTAAAATGCTAACCCGCGTTTTTTTTCATTATTGATAAAATACATTTCAATCAATCGTTTTAAGGTTTATTCAATATTTCCATTGTGAAAGAGGGTGTTTTAGATAAAAAACAATTCATAGTTCAGCCCTAGAAATTTGAGAATTGGGCTTTATTGTTTGCAAAAATTTGAGATATTATTGTTGTATTATCACCCTCCTTTTCTTACAACTTTATAATTCAATTTGATCAATTCAGCCATGACCTTATCTCGAAAATTTCCTTGAACGATAATCTCACCATCCTTCGCTGAGCCTCCAACACCACATTTCGTTTTAAGAAGCTTACCTAGATCTTTTAAATTATCATCTGTTCCTACAAATCCTTCCACTAGCGTTACTTCTTTTCCTCCTCTATTTTTTCGATCAATTGAGACGTATAATTTTTGTTCATTATTCGCTAAATCATCAACACTCTGTTCTTGCTCTTCGTCGAATGAGAAATTTGGATTGGTGGAATATACCACGTTCATTCTGTTTTTTTGTTTTTTAGCCATTATTTAAATTCTACTATTGAACCTTGTAAATCGTCACTCATTACACCTGTTGGATTTTTTTCTCTAACTTCTTTTAATGCTTTTGGCGAGCGAACTTCATATAAATATATATCTTTTCCTTTATTTTTCAAATCGTCAACTTGTTTTTTTGTACACAGTTTGTTTTTACAAACGAAACCTTTTATTTCAGGAAAATCAGAGATTAATTTATTTCTCAAATCATTTTCATCGCTCGAAAAAAGAACGTTCCAACCCGACAAAATAAATGGTTCTATCCATTCTGAATTATTTAAAACAACGTAAACTCTTTTGTCTGGATTATTCACTTTTACTTTCCAATCGGACAAAGAAGCCAGATATAGATTTACATCTTGAATATTATTTTGACAGAAATTTGAATGTTTTACATCTAAAAATAAAAATTTTTCTCCCTCAAAGAAAACCTCTATTTGGTCAAGTTTTGCTAATTTTTCTTTGTTGAGTGATTTATATCGAATATCTAAAAGTTGATTAGAATTTTTATCTCCAACACAACCTGATGATTTTGTTTCTGTCTCTAATTGCTCATCGTGATAGAGCCAAAGCGTGCCATCGGACGCCATTCTTAAATCCAACTCAACTCCATCTGCATTGGGCGTAGCAAGAGCCAAATCGATTGCTTCTCGAGAATTATCATGGTATATACTTCCTGAAAAATCAAGTCCATTCCCACCATGACCTATTACCAAGATTGGTAGCTTATGTTTCTTTCCACAAGAAAAAATCACCAATAAAAACAGAATAAATAGTTTATAATGCATAGCGCAAACCCAATTGGAAAACATATCCGATGTACGAATACAGATTCGAAGCTGACGAGAATTCAGTTGTTCTGAACCCTATATAACTGGACTGTAATCCTTTAATTTTTTTCCCAAAAGCAAGTGAATAGCCAATTTCGGCAGCGTAGTATCGTTGAATTGGCTTAAATAACTTGGGAGCTAAACTTAGCGTTGAAAACTGAACCGAGGGTCCAAAGCTCCATAAATCATCACTTTTCAAAAAGTTGTAACATAAAACAGCATCTACTTTTGAAAATAATGCTTGTTGAAAAAAAGTTCGTCGAACTCCTACTCCATATCTGAATTCAAAAGAAAAAGACTTTTTAAAATTATAATAAGATCCTAGTGAAACAAAAATATCTTCGTTCTGGAAAGATGAACACAGGGAATATTGTCGCGGTATAATACTTGTATTTGGCTCTTGCGCTCGCAAAGTAAAAGTCAGAAAAAAAAAGAGGACAACGAGAGATTTCACGTACAATAATTAGTTTACGCAAAGTTAAAGAAATGCTGAAAAGAGGAATAGAAATCTAAACTTTCGGACACTTTTTACAATGCACACCTTTTTTCTTGTACTTTTTACAACAATCTTTTTTTTTGTCACAGGAGCAATTACTGCATGCAGGAACAAAAAGTTGATTTTTATTTTCAAATAATATTTGCTTCACCTTATTTAGAATAAATCTAAACAAAGGTAATTCATTTCTTTACATCAAACTTATTTATCCTTTTAATTTTTCAACAATCTATTCGTAAAATCAAGATGGACGATTGCTAGAAACAACAACATTTCATTGTTTACAACACTTGTGTCTACTTTATAGGAAAATAAACAATCAAAAATATTCAACGAATCCCTGATAAATATTTGATTATTGCTGAAGGTGAAAATGTATTTTTTCAAACTTGAATTAGAAATTTGGTATACTTTTTCGTTTTCGTATATCGCTAATTTGATTCAAAAGAATCACAAAAATACTGTTGTTTCGAATAAAAAGAACATCTTTTTCTCAACAACTAGAGGTCATCCTGAACTTTAGTCATTTATTTGCATCGAAGAAATAAAATATTCCGAAATTGAGAAACAAGTTAAAAGAAAAAATTATTTAATTCTATTCATTATCTTTTTTTCTTTTCATTATTTGAGTCGAGAATTGCGCCAACTATCTTTACCACAGCAGGACATACATCTAAGTTTTTCTGCGTTATAGCTAAAATTTGATGCATATTTTTCCTGTTAGTATGTGGATATTCTCGGCATGCCAAAGGTCGCAAATCATATATTGTGCATTTATTAGTTTCTAGATCAAGAAAAGTACAAGGTGCGCTATTTAAAACATAGTCGTCATCTTCATCCATATGTAAATAAGAGGCGATGAATTGTTTTTCTGATGTCTTTAGGCCTTTGGCGATTCGTTTTATGTCTACGTCACGGAATATTGGGCTAGTAGTCTTACAGCAATTTGCACAAGACAAACAATCTATTTCCCGAAATGCCTTTTCATGCTCAGAATGAAAAGCTTCATCTAGTTTTTTGCCTTTCAATTTATTGTTTTTAAAAAACTTGGCACTTTGCTCTTCAATTTTTTTTCCTTCTTCGAGAATATCTGCGTATTTCACTTTTTCGTTTTTTTAATCTACCTACAAATATCGCATAAACTCTTATATTTGATCAGAATCCTGATAATTACACATGAACCATTACGAGTTAATTGTTATAGGCGGAGGTCCAGCTGGATACGCAGCTGCCATGCGCGGCATTGATTTTGGGAAAACTGTTTGCCTTATTGAGCGTGATAAAGTTGGTGGCGCAGGAGTTTACAATGGAGCCCTTTCATCGAAAACCTTATGGGAACTTTCTAATCGAGTTGAAAGTGTCAACAGAATGCTAAAAACTGACAAACACGTTAATTTTGAATTGCCTTGGGCTGATGTAAGGCGGAATTTAGAGGAAGCAATTTTTGAACGTAAATTTCAATATTCTTGCCATATAAAACTACTTCAAACTGAAACTATGAACAAACTTTTCCATTACGAACGTGGAAAAGGAATGATGTTGTCAGCCAACGAAATTCAAATCAAACATGAAGGAACCGAAAAAGTGATTTGGGGAGATAATATTATTTTAGCTACTGGCTCTCGTCCTAGACATTTACCTAACGTACCTGTTGATGAAAAATTAATTCTTACGAGTGATGGAATCGATCAGATTGACGATTTTCCTGAAAGTATAGTTATTGTTGGAGCTGGGGTTGTCGGTTGTGAATACGCTACTATATTCTCTAATTTTGGAAAAACGAAGGTTTATATCATTGACACACAAGATCGAATTTTGCCTTTTGAAGATGAAGATATATCGACCATGGTTGCAAAAAACATGAAAAAAAAGGGAGTAATTATTCACCACAATGCCGCTCTCCAGCGAATGGAGGTAATTAATGGTAAAGTGGAATACGAATTAAGTTACCCCGATGGGAAAACGGAAGTCATTCGTGTCCAAAAAGCACTCTTATCTGTTGGAAGAGTGCCAAATATTGAAAATCTTGGCTTGGAAAATGCAGGAGTTAACATGTCAAAAAGAGGAGTGCATATTGGTGACATAGATACGCAAACAAATATTCCTAACATATATGCTGTTGGCGATGTTTCAGGCCACATTGCCTTAGTTAATATGGGTGAAATTGAAGCACGTCATGCCGTTGAGAAAATATTCGGAAAACCGAAAAATTTACTCTCCTACGACAACGTTTGCACCATTATGTTTCTTCAACCAGAAGTCGCTGCAGTGGGTTTAAATGAGCAACAATGCCTTGAACAAAATATCCCTGTAAAGGTTGTGAAAATCGATTATTCGGTAATTGCGCGAGCCGTAGCTATGCGAAAAACGGAAGGCTTTTTTAAAATCATCGTGACCAATGATCGTGAAATGAAAATCTTAGGAATGCGTGCTGTTGGTGAACACGCATCTAGCGCCATACAGGCCGTTGGTTTGCTTATTAAAATGAATGTGGGCATAGAAGTTCTTTCTGAGCTCGTACACCCTCACCCATCTATTGTTGAAGGAGTTCAAGAATGCGTTCGAATACTACTGAACAAGTCCATCTTTAAAGCATCTGTTTTTAATGACAAATTGGCTTGTTATTCACTGGTGAATGGAATTAAAACACCTTTAGCCCGTTTGTAGCGCGTAAGAGAATTGGAATCTTAATAAACTGTCAAGAATCATGTTCGACAATTTGCGAATTCTCAAATTGTCGAATTTTAATCAAAAACTATTTCCCTTTCAATTCCATTGCTCTCAACGTATTGATCATCAAAGAAGCAATGGTCATCGGTCCTACACCACCAGGTACAGGAGTAATAAAGGAGGTTTTTTTTGCAACATTTTCAAAATCAACATCTCCACACAGACGCCAACCTCTTACACGACTGCTATCTGGAACTCGAGTTGTTCCAACATCAATTACTACAGCGCCTTTTTTAACCATTTCGGCTTTTACGAATCCTGGTTTTCCAATGGCTGAAATTAAAATATCAGCACTTGCGCAAATTTCTTCCAAATTTTTAGTTCTACTATGCGTCAAGGTTACAGTACAATTTCCAGGATTGGTATTTCTGGCCAACATGATACTCAAAGGCATACCTACGATATTACTTCGACCAATAATCACACAATTCTTACCAGAAGTTTCGATTCCGTTACGCTTTATTAATTCAACTATACCAGCTGGAGTAGCTGGAAGAAAACCAGGTAAACTCAAAACCATATTTCCTAAATTAACAGGGTGAAAGCCGTCGACATCCTTTAATGGATCTATCGCTTGGGTAATTTTAAGTTCGTCGATATGTTTCGGTAAAGGCAATTGAACGATAAATCCGTCAATACTTTTATCTTCGTTTAATGATTTTACTTTCGCTAACAAGATTTCTTCTGGAACTGAATCATCATAGCGAATTAAAGTGCTTTCAAAACCAATTTGATCACAGGCTTTAACTTTAGCATTTACATAAGTCATTGAACCACCATCTGTCCCGACGAGTATTGCGGCTAAATGCGGAATTTTTTTTCCATTTTCCTTTCGCTTTTTAACGGCTGCTGCTAATTCTTTTTTGATTAATTCTGATGTTGCTTTACCGTCTAATAATTGCATAGCTTAACTTTTCTTCAAAGATAGATACTTTTTTCCGTTTGAATCAAAAGGCAAGATGAATCAAAACCCAAAACAATCCTAAATTTAAGGTTTTAACATTTTCATAAGCGCTATTTTATCAATAAACTTTAAATTTGGAACATGAAAAAATTGTGGATACTCCTTTTACTTTTTACTCCAATGGTTTGGTCGCAAGATGATGACGAAGATTTGAAAACTAAAGACGGCGTGAAAGTTGAAATTGGTGTTGATGGATATTTCAGTGCTGGAACAAATGGTGGAAACCTAGGTGCTGGGTTGAAATTGGGTATTCGGGCAAATTCAGACAGTCAAGTGATTGGAGGGCCGTCTTTTCGTATTTTCAGAACATGGTCTAACGGATACTTAACTACCGCACCTTCAAGCTTCAATGTACTTGGTGTAGGTGCTTGGTGTCACGTTCGTTTTCAAAATGTTTTATACTTAGGAGGAGAATTTGAAGTGCTCAAAGTGCCACCTGGTTATTTCTACACAACACCTGGCGCTTCTCAGGTTTGGATTCCCACACTCTTTTTAGGAGGAGGTTATTCAAAAAGCTTCGGCGAGAAGTTTAGAGTAAACCTTGGTATTTTTTATGATGTTATTAACAACTTGAACAATCCATATCGCGCAGCTTATCTGACCAAGAAAAAAGTTGGACCAAATGGTCAACTTGGAGCGTTAATTCCAATTTTGTACAGAATAGAGTTATTTATTAACCTAAATTAATTGGATTTTCTGATCGTCTATTTCTATAATATCGCCAACGATTAACTTCGCACGCTTGCGCGTTTCAACTTCACCGTTACGAATCACAACGCCATCGTTAACAATGAATTTGGCATGACCACCTGTGGATGATAAACCTGTTGCTTTCAATAACTGAATCAACTCTATGTATTCGCCTTCAATTTTAAATTCTGTCATTTTTTGTTTTCAGTTAACCACTGTTTAAATAAAACTTCCGCAGCGTCAAATGGCGAAATGGTTTGGGACAAAATTAGGCTTTCAAATCGTTTAAGTTCATTCTTGGCGTCTTTTTTATCCAAAAAATGATGAAGGATTGTATCTTTTAGTGTTTCTCGGAACCAATGAATTTCCTGATGCTGTCTCTTTTTTTGCATCCAACCGTTAATGGTCGTATGATTAATAAAACTTAAAATATCACTCCAAACTTCAGCGATATTTTTGTTCTCAAGCGCACTGCATGTCATCGTTTTCGGAATCCATTCGTTTGGATTTGGTGGGAAAAGATGAAGTGCATTCTTATATTCTCTAGCCGCCACATCCGCTTTTTTTACATTTTCTCCATCCGCTTTGTTGATGACCAATAAATCAGCCAACTCCATGATGCCGCGTTTAATTCCTTGCAATTCATCACCTGCTCCCGCTAGCATTAACAGAAGGAAAAAATCGACCATGGAATGAACCAAAGTCTCACTTTGTCCGACACCAACAGTTTCTATTACAATTACATCAAAACCTGCCGCTTCGCAAAGCAATACACTTTCTCGGGTTTTGCGCGCAACTCCACCCAAACTATTCCCAGAAGGCGTTGGTCGAATAAAAGCTTTTTCAGCTTGACTCAGTTCATTCATTCTGGTTTTATCACCCAAGATACTACCTCCACCCTCTTGACTGGTAGGATCTATAGCCAAAACAGCAATTTTCTTTCCTAAATCAATTATATGTTGACCAAACGCTTCGATAAACGTACTTTTCCCAACGCCAGGCACACCAGTAATCCCGACACGAATAGAGTTTCCTGAAAATGGCAAACAAAGTTGAATCAATTCCTTCGCTTTGGACTGATCACTATCAAGTGAACTTTCCAGCAAAGTAATCCCTAAACTCAGGGCACCAATATCACCTTTTCGTATACCTTTAAAAAGAATTTCAGGACGTTGTGCTTCGCGTCGTTCTCTCCTTTTTTTAACCCAATCTGATTTTTGCTCTCGGTTCATTGTTTCGAAAGTAGAAATTTTAAGTCAAAACAACAGATTGATGAAGTAATATTATCAAAATTCTTACTTTTGTTCTATGACCAAAATCGGCTTACTTTCCGACACCCACGGCTTTTTAGACCCGAAAATTTTTGAACATTTTAAAGATGTAGATGAAATCTGGCATGCTGGTGATATTGGTAGTTTGTCGGTAGTGGACGAATTAAGAAAATTCAAACCGACGCGAATTATTTTTGGGAATATCGATGAAACAGAAATTCGCTCGGAAACGAAAGAAACAGAAACTTTCGAAATTGAAAACTTGAAAGTTTTAATGACGCACATTGCCGGTCGACCTGGAAGATATGCCAAAAACATACCCGAATTACTCAAAAAAGAAGAACCAAATATTTTCGTTTGTGGCCATTCTCACATATTATTAGTTCAACAAGATAAAAAATTCAACACCCTCTGGCTGAATCCAGGGGCATGTGGAATAAAAGGTTTCCATTCCATTAAAACGTTGCTTCGGTTCAACTTGGACAATGGAAAAGTGAGTCAAATGGAAGCAATAGAAATAGGAAAACGGGTTTGAATATAATTTTTATAGTTTCTTTACGTTTATGGCATACATGAAAACAATACTTGGTTTTTTAGCGCTAACCCTTTCCACGGTTTCATTGGCGCAAACAGGTGGGACGAATGGTTTTGCCATTCTGAATTTACCTTTCAATGCAAGATCACTCGCATTGGGTACTGATTTTATTTCAATAAGAGACCAAGATTTAAGTTTAGGTGTTGGAAATCCTTCACTTATAAATGCCAAAATGAACAAAAGAGCTTCAACCAATCAAGCGTTATTGCCAGCAGGAATAAATTACGGCATGATTAATTATGGTCGCGCTTTAAAAAATGATTTTATTGGCGTTGCACATCTGCGTTATGTCGATTATGGAAAATTTACCGCTAGAGACGCCGCAGGAAATGACGCTGGCTTTTTTAAACCAATGGATTTTATTCTTGGTGCTAGTATAGCAAGGCCTTTTTCACCAAAATTGACAGTTGGTGCTACCTTAAACTTTATTTATTCTCAGTTAGAATCTTATTCATCTTTAGGCGCTTCAATAGATATGGCGGGAAATTATTACAATGAGGAGAACGAATTTTTAGCTACCATTGTCGTTAAAAATACGGGGTATCAGTTTAAAGGATATACATCCAAAAAACACGATCCACTTCCTGTAGAACTGCAAATGGGCGTTTCAAAAAAATTAAAACACGCTCCTTTTCGTTTTAGTTTATTAGCTCATAATTTAAATCGCTGGGACTTGAGTTATGTTGACCCAACAGCAAAACCAACCATTGACGCTTTAACTGGAGATACGATTCCTGTTCCAACAGCTGGATTTGCAGAGAAAGTAGGCCGACATTTAACGTATCAATTAGAAGTTTTAATTTCGAAAAATATTCACTTTAGAACAGCCTTCGATTATCAAAAAAGACAGGAAATGAAATTAACAGAACGACCAGGTGTTTCAGGGTTTTCGTTTGGTGTCGGTTTATATTTCAAAAAATTCACAGTTGATTACGGTTTTGGTGTCGTATCTCGTGCCGGCTATCAACATATGATAAGTTTGAGCACCAACCTTAGTGCTTGGCGAAAATAATAGGAGTAATTTCCTTAATTTTGCGCTTAATGGAAAAAGGCGAATCTTCAAATAAAATTACCGTTGCTATTGACGGCCACTCTTCGTGCGGAAAAAGCACATTGGCAAAAGAATTAGCAAAAAAGCTTTCCTATATCTACATCGACTCAGGCGCAATGTACCGAGGTGTCGCATTATACTGTATGCGTCACGATTGGGTTTCGACAGAACATTTGGATAAAAAAACAATAATTGAACACTTAAACGAAGTAAATCTAGAGTTCCGGTTTGATGAAAAACTCGGTAAACCCGCACTTTATCTGAATAGTGAATATGTTGAAATTTTTATCCGCTCGATGGAAGTTTCTAATGTTGTTTCTCCAATAGCTACAATAAAAGAAGTTCGAACAAAACTCGTGGAAGAACAACGAAAAATGGCAAGTAAAGGTGGAGTCGTTATGGACGGTCGAGATATTGGATCAGTTGTTTTTCCAAATGCCGAATTGAAAATATTTTTAACGGCTAGTCCCGAAATTCGAGCAAAACGAAGATTTGAAGAATTAAAAGCAACAGAACCCAATGTAAACCTTGAGGAAATTCTAGCAAATTTGCTAGAACGCGACCATATTGATAGCACAAGAGAAGAAAGCCCATTGATTACAACTGAAGATGCTTGGATTTTAGACAATAGCAGTTTGACTAAAAATGAACAATTATCACTTGTATTAAACAAAATACGTGAAATTTGAACCCAAATACATTACATTTGTATAAAATTTAAATTTCTGTTAATTTTTAATTATTTGTTGTAGTAATATGGATTCTATTGGAAAACTTACCGAAGATTTAATCAACCGCAGTCCTTTTTTAAGAGAAGCGATAACTGACAATTTAATAAACATATCTTCTCTTGCACGGAAATTAAAACCAGAAATTGAGTTGAAAATGGGGAAACCCATTAAAGAAGGTGCAATCGTTATGACCATCAAACGTATGTCGCCAGGACTATACCACAGATTAAACATCAAGATTACAAATATGATGTCGGAATTAGGGGATTTTCTGGTTCGAAGTAATTTATCTGATTTCACTTACGAAAATTCAGAATCGCTTAAAAATGCTCAAAGTGAATTTATACATCTAATGCGCCGTGAAAATGATAATTTTTACACGATTTCACAAGGTTTATCGGAAACGACTTTCATTGTTTCAGCAAGTCAAAATGATTTAGTTAAAGAGTTTTTCAAAAGCGAAAAATTGAAAGCTCACAATGAAAAGCTTGCTTCTGTTACAATGAAACTGCCAACCGTTAATACTGAAATATACGGTGTTTACTATTACATTCTAAAGCAATTGGCTTGGGAAGGAATCAACATTGTGCAAGTTGTATCAACTTCAAATGAATTCTCTATTGTTGTAAATCAAAATGAAATTGACTCTGCTTTTAGAATTCTGATGGACCTAAAACGATTAAATTAAGTTTGTTGGCATTGTTCTTCTGGCGATGCACCGCATAATCCACAAGAAGCTCCTTCTTCTCGAAGCAGCGGATTATTGCTTGCACATGTACCTGCAAACTTACCATCCTTTTTGGACCAAATTTTAATTGCAATTCCGGCAAAAGCCAAAGCTAATAATCCAATAGAAATCAATATAAGTTTCATATTAATAATTTTCTTTAAAGTTAGGTTTTTTCACGGTGCTTGCAAAAGTTTTCCTGTTCCGTAATTATTCCATTCAATATTACCTGGCGTATTTGTGAAATATACGTTTCCGGAGCCATTCGTTTCGCACTTTAATAACGACACATCACCATTGATATATATATCGCCTACAGTTCGGCTACAGCAAAGAACCTTATTTTCCACATGTAATTCTCTTGCGTCACCATAAGCATTGCCTTTCACTGAAAAACTTGCATTTTTCGTTGAACCACTAATTACAAAGTTCGCCCAAGAAGGCTCAGCATTTAGATAAAAGTTTAAGGTATTGACTTCCAGAATTATTGTTCCTGCAGTTTCTTTGATTTCTATCGTCAATTGTGAACCGGAAATAACTCCAATACTTTTTAATGGTTCCGACCCATGGTAAATAATTTTATCTAGAGAAACAAAATGTATATCAATCGTAATTTTCTTTTTTCCACTTCTCAAGTAATTACACTTGTTCGTATTGCTTAATACGAGTTTTCCTTGTTCAATTTCTGTAGTTATCAGGTTTACAACATTCTCGCCTCCTTTTACAACGGCAAAATTCACCGTATCTTGAATTAAATTGACGATTAAGTGAGACCTAATTTCAACTTCATTAAAGTTTTCGAGTGACACAATTTTTTCAACTGGATCTCCATTAAATTTCCAGCACCGGCGATCTTCTGCTTTTTTACAGGCAGAAACTAGCAAAAGAAGAATAAATAACTTTTTCATTTTTTCTTTCTGTTAAAAACATACCCTAAACTCCATTCCCAATAATCAGCCTTACCCCAATTTGACTTCAACGTCCATCCCAATTGAATATTGGATTTAAGTTGATATCGGACACCAATTCGGTGATAAAATCTATCCTCAGGCAAATATCGATCTCTAAAATATCCACCCATACCAACAACAGTTGACAGCCGATCGAAAGTAAGAACATAACCGGCAAAAAATCCAAGTTGAACAATATCTATTGGTTTCTTTTCAAATTCAGGCAGATAATCTAAAATTGTGGTTTTACAAACCCCCTCCAAGGCCATTTCAAGGCCTAACTTCGGACTAAAGACCTTTCTAGTGAAGATGTTTAACCCATAAATCGGATATTTCTTGCCGGAAACAGGGAATACCGCTTTTCTAGAAAAAATACCGTTAACGCCTAATTGCCAAGGCAATCCTTTTTCTCTAACACTTCCGGTTTTTTTTGTGGGTTGAACCGTCCCTATATTTCTGCCATAAGAAAAAGTTAAGAGGGGATAATTCAATCCTAAATTGGGCATTTTTGCTGAACCGTTTGAAAAGTGGGACATTTCAGCTCCCAAAGCGAAGCTATTCTCTTTTAATTGATAGCGTAAGTTCATGCCCAACACCACCGTACCATTGAAATGAGAGGAGATAGCGACATTCTTTGGATTTGTTTCTTGGTTGAATACTTTCGTGACATACGCTACACCCGTTCCCACTCTTGCGTTTAAAGCAAAATTGTTTGCCCTGAAAAACGGCAATTCGCCAAAAGCAAAAAGTCCAAATATATGACCTAAAATTGGTGTATTCCCAGTTTGATTAAAGCATGCCGATATTCCAATTCTCGGTTTGTCATAATAATTTGCCCAAGTAGTTGTATCTTTTAATTCTATGAAATAAGACAACTCACCCGACCAAACTCGTTCGATTGGTAAATGATTCATGATCGCTCTATGTGGAGAAAGGAAACCATTTCGAATTTTACCTTCCACACCCCACGAATTTTGTGCCAGGAGATGATTGGGTATTAAAAGCAAAAACAAAATCGATATTTTCAAACGAACCATAGCGTAAAAATAGATTATTATAGTTTTAACGGTGAGAAAAAGTAATTTTATAAAAAAAAATGGATCCAAGACTTGCAGCATTTGAGCGTTTACTCAATATAATGGATGAATTACGTGAAAAATGTCCGTGGGATCAAAAACAGACTTTTGCATCGCTTCGCCACTTAACCATTGAAGAAACCTATGAATTGACGGATGCAATTCTAGAAGAAGATTGGTCTTCTTTGGAAGGCGAAATCGGGGACATTCTTTTGCACATGGTGTTTTATTCTAAAATTGGAAGCGAACAGAACTTATTCGATATGACCTCAGTTCTGACTAAAATTTGTGATAAGCTTATTTTTCGACACCCGCACATTTATGGTGATGTTGTGGTTCAAAGTGAAGAAGAGGTAAAACAAAATTGGGAAAAGCTGAAGCTTAAAGAAGGTAAAAAATCTGTACTCGAGGGTGTTCCAAAATCACTTCCAGCAATGGTAAAAGCCATACGTATTCAAGAAAAAGCTAAGGGTATTGGCTTTGAGTGGTCCGATAGAAAAGATGTTTGGGCAAAAGTAAAGGAAGAATTGCAGGAATTTGAGGTAGAAGCTGAATCAAAAAGCAATAAAATGGAGGAAGAGTTCGGTGATTTGCTTTTTTCGCTAGTTAATTATTCTCGTTATGTGAATATCAATCCAGAAACAGCATTGGCAAAAACGAATAATAAATTTCTAACACGCTTTCAATTAATGGAAACTTATATAGCTAACGAAAGCCTAAATATTAGCGATTTAAGCCTCGGAAAACTTGATATTTATTGGGAAAAAGCCAAATTAGAATTACGCAAGCGAGAACAACAAAGCACGTTATAAACCATTAAATAAAGGACTGCTACCGATCACAATATTTTATAGCGCAGTGCTCTATTTTATGTTGCTAAAAGCGTATATTCGCATGCTTATTATAAAAAGTGTTTCCTAACTTATTAAAATGAAGATATTCGTTACCCTTGTTTCTCTATTTTTTTCTGGCATATTATTTTCTCAAGACTACAACATACGTGGATTCATTTACTTAAAAAGCACTGGCGAACCAGCTCCTTTCGAAAAAGTAAAACTATCCAAAGAAAGTGACGGCACAACAACTGATGGAGCAATTACAGATGTAAACGGTTTTTTTAGTTTAGCAAAAATACCTGCGGGTAAATACATCCTTGTCATTGAAAATTACACATACAAGAAAATTGAAGAAAAAATAGTTGTAGAATCTGGAGCGACGGGAATTTTAAATCTTAAATTCTTCTTAGAAAAAGACGAATCTGTGAAGGATTTAGACCAGGTAAACGTTTCAGCAGAAAGCAAACAAAAGAGAACTGAAGTTTTAATTTCGCAAATAAAATTAGACAAAAAAGGTTTGGAAAGAATTCCAAGTATGGGAGCTGAAAATGACATAGTCGGAGCCTTAAGTGTTACCCCTGGCGTCATAACTACTGGAGATCAAGGGGGACAGCTATATGTGCGTGGAGGTACGCCCATTCAAAATAAAATCCTTTTGGATGGAATGACAATTTACAGTCCTTTTCACTCCATAGGTTTCTTTTCAGTTTTTGAAACAGAATTAATTAAAAATGCTGACGTTTACACAGGTGGATTCGACGCAAAATTTGGGGGAAGAATTTCCTCAGTCATGGACATTACCTACCGAGATGGAAATAGGAAAGAATTTGGAGGGAAACTTTCGGTCTCTCCATTTTTGGCTAAAGTAGTTCTAGAAGGTCCTTTTTCTAAACCAAAAGATGGTTCACCGAGCAAAGCTTCTTACATTTTCTCTGGGAAAAAAAGTTTATTAAACACAACGTCTCAGCGGCTTTATCCGGATGTAAACAATGGCAATGGATTACCTTTTACTTTTACAGATGGCTACGGTAAAATTACAATCAACGCCGATGGTGGATCAAAATTTAGCATTTTTGGCTTTCACAACAGAGATAGTGTGGACTATGGAATTGCTGATATCGATTGGAGATCTAGTGGAGGAGGTATAAACTTCATCTTGGTACCAAGTAGCTCACCAATTTTTATTCGTGGACATATAAATGGTTCAACTTACCGAACGACTTTCAATGAAGTTGGAACTCCCGAACGATTTAGTTCTATAGGTGGAGTCGACTTAGGATTTGACTTTACCTATTTCTTAAGAAAAGACAGTGAATTCAACTACGGTATTAATATCGGTGGATTCAACACAAATTTCATTACGACTAACGAAGCTTTCCAAACCATAAACCTTGAAGGTTTCAATACGGAGATTGGTGCTTATGTAAATTACAGATTGGTTCGCAATCGTTGGGTAGTTCAGCCAAGTGTAAGAGCACAGGTTTATGCGTCTTTAAATACTATCTCTTTTGAACCTAGATTAGGAGCCAAATACAATGTGACAGAAAAATTTAGACTTAAATTCTCAGGTGGTCGTTATTCCCAAAACTTTACTTCCGCTTCATCTGATAAAGATGTAGTGAATTTGTTCAATGGTTTACTTTCCGCTCCGTCTAATGTGCAAGGAACTTTTACGAACCAGTACGGAAAGACGAACACGCCATCTAATGGAATTCAGTATAGCTGGCATGCAATTGCAGGAACAGAAATCGATTTAACAAAAAAATGGACACTAAACTTGGAAGGATATTACAAGTACTTTCCACAATTGAGCAATATCAACATCAACAAGCAATACAAAGACAACGCGGAATACGCAAGCATTCCAGATATTCTGAAAAAAGATTTCTTAATTGAGTCAGGTGTTAGTTACGGTGTTGATTTATTACTAAAATATAGTGAAGAGCGACTTTTCCTTTGGGGAGTTTACTCATATGGGAAATCAACACGTTGGGATGGTGTAAAAGAATACTTCCCAGTATTTGATAGACGTCATAATGTTAACTTAGTAGGAACTTACCTTTTTGGTAAGAAAAAAGATTTAGAGTTAAGTATCCGATGGAATTTAGGTTCTGGTTTACCATTCACGCCAACAGCAGCTTTCTATCAAGGACAGACATTCTCTGGAGGGGTTACAACCGATTACTTAAACAGTAATCCATCATCTATCACGACACAGTTGGGAGCTTTGAACTCAGAGCGTTTGCCCTATTACCATCGATTGGACATTACGATGAAAAAACAATTTCACCTTAAGAACAAGGATGTTATCGAGGTTATTGCTAGTGTAACGAACATTTATAACAGACAAAATATCTTCTACGTAAACAGAGTTTCTCAAGAGACAATTTATCAATTCCCTATCTTACCAAGTTTGGGTATTAGCTATAAATTTTAATCCTTAATACGGAAGGAAAAGATAACTGTTCTAAGTTTGGATGCTTTGAAAGAGAACCTTTAGGTAAACTATTTCACCCAAGCGTCAAATGCTTTCTTTTGGTCGATATGTAGTGATTTCATCTCTTGAATGCTATAAACATTAAAGAAAGTTCTATTCAATTCCGGTAAAGCAATTTCAAACAGTTTACCTTTTCTTTGAATCAATAATCGTTTCTGTTCGTCATCGTGCATATGTAACCATTTGTCCAACTCACCTTGACAAGCATAGCCATTTACAGCTAATATTTCATCTTCCAACATCAAACCGCCCATATCAGCCGTACTTCCTGAGAAAAGTGATTGAACGATGAAATTCTGTTGATTTGGAACTGTTTTAATGCCCAGATTGGCTTCACTGTAACTTGGAGAAGCTTTGTGCATCAATTCCAATCCGATATAATCTAAAGCATCCGCCAAAATAACTTCGTATGCTTTTGTTCCATGGAAATAATCATTGAACAATTCAGACCAGTCTTCACCGGTTAAATTTTTCAATTCATTTTTATAATCTTCTTCGGAAACGCCCTTGTTTTGAAGTGCATAATCAAAATACAGACGTTTCATTAAAATATCAAGACCGAACTTATTGTCTGTAGCTCTTCGGATTCGAATATCCGTAACAAATGCCAAAAGACAACCTTCGGTATAAATAGATACTTTTCGTCCTGGCGCGCCTGGCATGTAACCATCTAACCACGTATCGAAAGAAGATTCCGCAACGGAATAGTTGAATCGACCTTGGTTATCAAAGTGCTTTTGCAATTGGCCATTAAACTCTTTCTTGTATTGCTCAAAATTGAAAACCTTCGATTTCAATAAAAACAAGTCGCCCATGTAAGTGGTAATTCCTTCGCAGATGTAACCAAGCTCTGAAAAGTTTTCTTCTTTGAAGTTGTATGGAAACATTTCAATGGGTCTAATGGCTTTTACATTCCAAGTATGATACAATTCATGCGATGAGACTCCCAATAATTCAGAATATAAATCGCCAAAAACAGCGTAACTCGGTCCTAAAAGTATAACAGTTGATGCGCAGTGCTCAACACCGTGATACGATTTGTAAGGTGTAATTTGAAACAAGAAGTGATAATCTTTCACTGGAAATTCAGAGAACTTCTCTACTTGTTTTTCTGTAAAAGCAATAAAATCTTTTTTCAAACGAACCCAATCAATTTTCGATAAACCTTGAAACCATAAATGATAAGTTGTATCTGCAACAACATACGACTGATGCTCCAAAGTAGCTGAAGCAATAAATGGAGAATCGGCCATTTGGTCGAAGTCATTTGCATACAACTTGTGTCCATCCGACTTCAAATTACAAGCAATTTCATAATTCGATGGCACTTTCAAATCTACCTCGATAGGTAATTCTTTTGTCTCATCTGTGAAAACGAAACAGTTCACTGGATTGACATACAATTGCTCGTTTGAAAGAAAAGTACTACCTCCATTCAATTCATTTGCATAATATTGATAAACAACACGAATGTTCGATTGTCCCGTCGTTTCAACTTCCCAAACAGCTTTATGTGTTTTCTGGAATTTAACAGGCTTATTATCTAAACCAAATATTTGAAAGTGTTTTATATTTTTAGCGAAGTTGCCCAATTCATAGCGACCTGGACGCCAAGTTGGCAAATAAAGTAAAGTTTGATCTCCACTAACTGGTATGATTACTTCTATATGAATGTATTGCTGATTGGCTTGTTCGCCGCTTAAAGTGTATTGAACTTTCATTGTGGAATCTTTTCAATGGGTAAACAAAAAACATTATCGTCGATTGGTATATCTTTCAACGTTTTAATTTCCACTAATTTGGAAGAACGTTCTTTGGAACCTTTTAATTTAAAAAATTTGTAACCCGTTAAAGATAGAATTTTGTTGAAGACTTTTTCTCTTGAATTATTTGCTCTTTCAGTAGAAAATTCAACAATTAATATGGGCCGATAATTTCTTATAACTCGCTCTGCTCCTATCAACACCTCCTCTTCCATTCCTTCCACGTCAATTTTAATCATAGATGGAATTATTTCTTGCTGATTGGCAACCTCATCCAATGTAAGAATAGAAATTTCTGTTGATTTAGCATTATTTCCCTCCACAACTGTTGATGCTGCACCGCGATTGATAGACCAATTGTCAAATAACAGCTTCGTCTCTCGTTTCGCTCCAAGTCCACATTCAAAACATAATACTTCATCGTATTGATTGAGAGCAAGGTTTTTTTCAAGAATATCAAATGTATTGCGATTTGCTTCAAATGCCCAAACTCTGCCGCTTGCTCCAACCGCTTTTCTGGCAACCATAGACATCAAACCAATGTTTGCTCCGACGTCCACAAAAGTATCTCCTGAATTGAGGTGTCGTCTCATGAAATAAAGCGTCCCACGCTCGTACGTTCCTGTTTCAAAAAGACTTCGTTCTACGCCTTGATCTTTTGACGGATTGATCCATAGTTTGAATCCTGCCGGAGTGATAAGAATATGCTCACCTACTTTTTCCACGTCCGGTAAAAGCCATTTAGGAAGCAGTAATGAAAGCTTACGAAAACCAGGGAAATCAATATTTCTAAAAAACCCAATAAGTTTATGTTGCCAAATAAATTGGCGCGTCTTTATAGTTTCATCAACAATATTCTGGTTCTTTGACACGTTTCGATTTACCGTTAAAGTTAAAAATCTTCTTTCGTTACTTTTTCTTGATAAAAAGCATTGATTTCAAGGCCCGTACTTTGTTTAATTTAAATCTACGCGTACAATTCTTCTTGCAACTGAGCAATTTTATCATCGGTCAAATAAGCATCGTACGGCATCATTTTATCCATGAAACCATTCGGTGTTAATTCAATGATGCGATTGGCAACTGTATTGGTCAATTCGTGGTCATGTGATGTGAAGAGTATATTGCTTGGGAAATCGCGCATTCCGTTATTTAACGCTGTAATAGACTCCAAATCCAAGTGATTGGTTGGTTCGTCCAACATCAAAACATTTGCTTTTGCCAACATCATTCGAGACAACATACAACGCACCTTTTCACCTCCAGAAAGTACATTCGCTGATTTTAAAGCTTCCTCTCCAGAAAATAACATTCTACCTAAGAATCCACGCAAGTTCACTTCTTCTTTTTCTTCATCCGTTTGAGCGTATTGACGCAACCAATCGATTAGACTGATTTTATCCTCAAAGAAAGTATGGTTTTCGTTTGGCAAATAAGCCTTTGTGATAGTCGTACCGTAAGTAAAAGTTCCCGTTTCTGGTTTTTTCTTACTGTTTAATATTTCAAAGAAAGTTGTGATTGCGACTGAGTTTTTCGACAAAATCGCCACTTTATCTCCTTTGTTCAAAGTGAAATTCAAGTCTTTGAACAACCATTCTCCTTCATGTTTCGCGGAAAGATTCTCAACTGTTAAAATTTGATTTCCTGGATCACGATCTGCATTGAAATTAATTCCTGGATATCGACGTGATGACGGTTGAATTTCATCTAAATCTAACTTATCCAACATTTTACGACGAGATGTTGCTTGTTTTGATTTCGAAGCATTGGCAGAGAATCGAGAAATAAAGTCTTGTAACTCTTTCTTTTTATCTTCTGCTTTTTTGTTTTTATCTGAACGCTGACGTGCCGCCAATTGAGATGATTCGTACCAGAAAGTGTAGTTGCCTGTGTACAAATTAATCTTACTGTAATCGATATCACAGATGTTGGTGCAAACTGTATCCAAGAAGTGTCTATCGTGCGATACGACAATCACTGTATTTTTAAAATCCAATAAAAAATCTTCTAACCAACTAACCGTTTTCAAATCCAAGTCATTGGTAGGCTCATCGAGAACCAACAAGTCTGGATTTCCAAAGAGTGCTTGTGCTAACAAGATACGTACTTTGTATTCGCTCGGCATATCGCCCATCAATGTATAATGGCGTGACTCCTCAATTCCTAAGTTAGACAATAAAGTCGCCGCATCTGTCTCCGCATTCCAGCCATCCAAATCCGCAAATTCACCTTCCAATTCACCTGTACGCATTCCGTCTGCTTCTGTAAAATCCGCTTTTGCATACAGAGCATCCTTTTCTAGCATGATTTCAAACAAACGTTTGTGGCCCATGATAACAGTCTGCAAAACATGATATTTGTCGAATTCCTGGTGATTTTGAGACAAAACCGCCATACGCTTTCCTGGTTCCAAGGCTATATGACCCTTTGTCGGATCTTGATCGCCCGTCAATATTTTCAAGAAAGTTGATTTACCAGCACCATTCGCGCCGATAACGCCGTAGCAGTTGCCTTCAACGAATTTTAAATTCACGTCATCAAAAAGTACGCGTTTTCCAAATTGCAGGGATAAATTGTTTACTGTTATCATAGAATGTCTTCCAAATTTCTTGCAAAGATAGGTATTTTAGAATTGAGAGAACCGTCTGGAAAAGGTTGATTTGGATGAATTTAAGAATATTAACTATTCAATAACAGAATAACTCTTGTTCAAAAGAAAATCCCTCAATTTCCTAGAAATTGAGGGATTAAAATAGAATTCTATGGTTATACCCGAATTACTTCATCCAACTCAAATTTCTTGAATAAAGGAAGATGAATAATCCTGAAAATAATAAGCCAAGTATGGTGAATGCACTTGGAATTTCAGATGGAATTAAGAAGAAATAAATTTGAATAACACTCAAGAGCGAATAACCAATATACAAATGAAAACCTTGTTTTTTCCCCAAGAACATCCAAACTACACCACCTAAACCAATCAGTAAAACGATAATATTCAATCCGTAAAATGAATAATGATTTGCATTGTAAACCTCTGTCATGTGTTGCAATTTGGTAAAAACGTCTGCAATCAAATCCATTCCAGAACTTTTTGCTTCATTAATTAAACTCAACATGTCACCTTTCGCTTCTCCCATTCTTTCAGATGAAATTGGGCCTCTGAAAAAAGATATAACATTCGTTATCAATGAAAAACCTATAGAGACCCAACTCAAGATACACAATACCAAAAGCATTTGTGGTCTCTCTTTTTGATTGTTCATATTATCGTCTACGTATTCGTCCATTTTTAATTTTTATAATGATTTTACAAATTCGAAACTAGTCGCCATTTTTTCGTGAAGATACTCGTCTTTACTCATGAAACTAACTTTCTTTCGGAATTTTTGGTGTAATTTTTCTACAGCATCGCTTGAGTACAATGGTCTTCTAAATTCCAATGCTTGCGCAGCATTCAAAAGCTCTATACTTTGAATAGAATAACAGTTTTCAATAATACGAAACAGCTTCGTTGCTGCATTGGCGCCCATGCTCACGTGATCTTCCTGTCCGTTACTGGAATCAATCGTGTCAACGGATGCTGGCGTGCACAATTGTTTGTTTTGCGAGACAATAGAAGCTGCTGTATATTGTGGAATCATGAAACCGGAATTCAATCCTGGATTTGCCACTAAGAATACCGGCAAACCTCTTGTTCCTCCAATTAATTTATACACTCTTCGTTCGGATATACTTCCCATCTCTGCCATGGCGATAGCCATGAAATCAAGAATTAAAGCCAATGGCTGACCGTGGAAATTTCCTGCTGAAACAATGTCGTCTTCATCTGGGAAAATCGTTGGGTTATCTGTTACTGCATTGATTTCGCGTTCAACAATTTTGGCGAAATAATCAATAGAATCTTTACTTGCTCCATGCACTTGCGGAATACAACGGAAAGAATACGGATCTTGTACATGCTCCTTTTTTCGATTGATAATTTCGCTGCCTTTCATCAAGTTTTGGAAAATGCTCGCCACTTCCTTTTGACCTTCTTGCTGACGAATATCATTAACATTCGATTGAAAAGGGTTTATCCTTCCGTCGTAAGCATCTAAAGACATGGCAGCAATTAAATTGAATTGCGACCACAATTTTTTTCCATTGGCAACACAGTAACTCGCATAAGCGCTCATGAATTGTGTTCCGTTCAACAAAGCCAAACCTTCTTTGGATTGCAATACAATTGGTTTCAAATCAAAGTGCTTGCTCATTTCTTTACCGCTCATTCGTTTGTCGCCAACCCAAACTTCGCCCTCGCTAAGCAAAGGCATGCTCATATGAGCCAAAGGAGCCAAATCACCAGATGCGCCAAGACTTCCTTGCGTATAAATAACGGGGAAAATTTTGTTGTTGAAGAAGAAAATCAAACGTTCTATCGTTGCTAATTGAACTCCTGAATGACCTTTTGAAAGTCCCAATATTTTTAATAAAAGAATGCGTTCAATTATTTCTTTCGGCGCCTCTTCGCCCATTCCACAAGCGTGTGAGCGAACCAAGTTGCTTTGTAAAGTTGATAAATCTTCTTTGGAAATAGCGGTGTTGCATAAGGAACCAAACCCTGTGTTGATGCCGTAAATCAATCCTTTTCCAGACTTCATTTTATCGTCCAAATACTTGCGACATTTCTCAATGGCCGCCTTAGATTTTGCACTTAATTTGAGCTGGGCACCGCTGGTAATAATTTCTTCTACATTGTCCAATGTCAACCATTGGTCTGTAATTTCAAATTCAATTATTTCTGCCATCTTGCCATCAATTCAGTTTTGGAAAGGCTTTCCTGTTCGCCAGTTTCCATATTTTTCAAAACTATATTCCCTGATTCCAATTCACTTTCTCCGACGATTGCCACGAATGGAATATTCTTGTCGTTTGCGTATTTCATTTGTTTCTGCATTTTCACAGAACTCGGATACATTTCGCACGCTACATTCAACTCGCGTAACTGTTTCAACAAAGGAAAGCAAAAATCTTGCTCCGATTCGCCAAAATTTACAAAAAGAATATCGACGATTTGACCTAAGTTTTTTGGAAACAAGTCCAATTCGTTCAAAACATCATAAATTCGATCGGCACCGAAAGAAATACCAACGCCCGAGATACCTTTCATTCCAAAAAGACCTGTCAAATCATCGTAACGACCGCCACCACAAATACTACCCATTTTTACACCGTTTGCTTTTACTTCAAAAATAGCACCGGTATAGTAGTTCAATCCTCTTGCCAACGTAACATCGAATTCCAATTTTGCTTGAGATAAACCCAATAAATCAACTTTATCCATGACGTATTCCAGTTCTTCGATTCCTTTTAAACCAATCTCGCTTTTCGCTAACATGGTTTTCATAGTTGCCAAACACGAACGATTGTCGCCTTGCAGTGTAAACAAAGGTTTGATAATCTCTATCGCTTCTGCAGAAATACCTTTTTCGGTTAATTCTTTGACAACGCCTTCCTCACCTACTTTGTCTAATTTATCAATGGCAACGGTGATGTCGATTATTTTTTCAGCTTCACCACTTATTTCAGCGATTCCACTCAATATCTTTCTGTTGTTTATTTTAATGGAAAAATCTGGAATTCTCAATGTCGACAAAACCTCATCGAAAATGAAAATCAAATCTACTTCGTGAATCAATGAATCACTTCCAACTACATCGGCATCGCACTGCGTAAATTCTTGGTAACGTCCATGCTGCGGACGATCAGCTCTCCAAACGGGTTGAATCTGGTAACGTTTGAAAGGAAATGTCAACTCATTCTGGTGCTGTACCACGAATCTCGCAAAAGGAACCGTTAAGTCGTAACGCAATGCTTTTTCCGCCAAGGAATTTGCAAAACGTGGTAAATTTTTATTTGCCAAAGCTTCTGTATCGGCTTTTAGCATTTTATCACCCGAGTTTAATATTCGAAATATCAAGCGATCACCTTCTTCCCCGTACTTCCCCATCAAAGTGGAAGAAAGTTCAAAACTCGGTGTTTCTATTGGACCAAATCCGTATTTTTTAAATACTTTTTTTATCGTTTCAAAAAGGTAATTTCTTCGTTCGACTTCTGCTGGTAAAAAGTCTCTCGTTCCTTTTGGAATGGATGGTTTTTGTGCCATTTCTACTATATTTTAGCCAAAGATAATCATATTCGAGAATCCATAACCCATAACCCAGAGTCTAGATTTTAACTTCTGGGTTATAGACTCTATACTCCGGGTTCTCAAGATTCATTATCTTTGAAACAAAAAACGAAAGAATGCTTAAAATCGACATGCACACTCATATTATTCCGAAAAATTTACCGAATTGGACTGAAAAATTTGGGTATGGGAATTTTATATTCTTGGAACACAACGACAACGGTACGGCAGACATGATGCAAGGTGGGAAGTTTTTTCGTCGCATTGAAGAGAATTGCTGGGACGAAAATATTCGAATTACAGATTACGAAAAATTCAACACGCAAGTTCAGGTTGTTTGTACTATTCCAGTACTCTTTTCATATTGGGCAAAAGTTTCGGATTGTGCGGAATTGTCGAAATATTTAAATGATCATATTGCTGATTTAGTGGTGCGTTACCCGAAAAATTACATTGGATTAGCGACAGTTCCAATGCAAGACACAGAAGCTGCGATCAAAGAATTGGAGCGTGCGAAATCGATTGGATTGGTTGGCGTGCAAATTGGTTCAAATATCAACGATAAAAATCTTTCTGAAGACAAATTTTTTCCATTTTTCGAAGCTTGTGAACGTTTAAGTATGGCTGTAATGATACATCCCTGGCAAATGATGGGCTTCGATTCTATGGAAAAATATTGGTTGCCTTGGTTGGTGGGAATGCCAGCTGAAACATCGAGAGCGGCTTGTTCAATGATTTTTGGTGGCGTACTAGAACGCTTGCCGAACTTGCGCATTTGTTTTTCACATGCGGGAGGTTCGTTCTTGCCAACACTTGGTCGCGTGGAGCACGGTTTCAATAGCCGACCAGATTTGGTAGCAATAGACAATCCAATTAACCCAAGAGAATATGTTGGGAAGTTTTGGGTGGATTGTATCACGCACGATATCGACGCTTTGAAATATATTTTGAACATGCAAGGCAGTAAACGTGTTTGTTTAGGGTCAGATTATCCTTTTCCGTTAGGGGATTTGGAAATTGGAAAATTCATCGAAGACAGCGATTTATCAAAAGAAGTGCAACAAAATATTTTCAGTCACTCTACGTTAGAATGGTTGAATTTGGACGAAAAATTATTCTTGTAATTTTATGAGTGCGAATAATCCTATTAAATACCGTGACCGCCAAGGAAACGAGTTGATTGAAGCTACGCCTGGTGCTGGTTTCTTGAATTTTCTCTATGGCGGAGCTTTTGGGAAATTGGGTTTATGGCTCATGGTAAAACGCAAGTTTTTCTCCGCTGCTTTCGGGAAATACATGTCTTCCTCGTTGAGTAAAAGTAAAATTTGGCCTTTCATCGAGCAATACGAAATGGATATGTCGCCGTACGTTATTCCTGAAGGCGGATTTAAGCATTTTAACGATTTCTTTTACCGAAAAATAAAACCCGAATTCCGACCGATAGGCGAAGGTTTGGTTTCTCCAGCCGACGGACGTGTTCTTGCTTTCCAAGAAATTTCAGACACCCAAAAATTCTTCATCAAAGGATCTGAATTTGATTTAAAAACCTTTCTCCAAAACGACGAACTAGCTGCCAAATACCAAGGTGGATCCATGATTGTTGTTCGTTTGGCGCCGGTAGATTATCACCGTTACCATTTTCCTTGCACAGGAAAAGTTGGTTCAGACGTCGTAATCAAAGGTTCGTACTACTCCGTTTCTCCGCTCGCCTTACAAAAGAATTTGGACATTTTCCTCGAAAACAAACGTACGTATTGCCTACAAGAAACCGAAGATTTGGGCTCGGTTCTTATCATGGACGTAGGCGCCACACTCACGGGAAGTATTATCAACACGTATACTCCTAACTCCAACGTACAAAAAGGCGACGAAAAAGGTCATTTTGCTTTTGGTGGTTCGACAACTGTACTTTTGGTAGAAAAAGGAAAAGTGAGTTTAGCAGCTGATATTCTTGTAAATACGGAGGCTGGATTTGAGACGTATTTGATGATGGGAGAAAGTATTGGCGTATAATATTTTAAGATGAGAAGGTCATCTTAGCAGTCGAAGGCGATTTTAGCTATGCTAACTTGAGTACTGCAGCAGACGAGATAACTAAATGGATAAAAAAAATAGAATAATTAGGACTCTTTTGTATCGTACAATCCTCAAATTATTTTCGCCACATGCGTCATCAATTCCGTAATCGGAATCTTCAAAGATTGATCTTCGCTTTCGAGTTCAGGAACAATAACAATAGAGGAAATATGCAGAATACGGATTCGCTCCCCTATCTCATGAACTACAAAATGTTCAGCAGCAGTTTCGGCGGTTTCGAGGTCTAAATGAGAAATATTTTTCGCTTCTAGTACGAGCTCTACTTTTCCATCTTCATCCTCAAAAACAAGAAAATGCCACTGAGAAGCATCGATGAATTGTTCGTCCATGTAGTCGTCGTAAATCGTGAATTGACGATTCCATTTTTTTGCCGGTTTCCCCGCATAAAAAAGCCAATCCATGTACTCGGGTGCAACCGCCATTATTTCTTGACTCAGCTTCAGCATATCTGGATTTCCATTCGGTGAAAGTGTTAGAAACCAGCATTCCTCCTCATTTAAACCAACATCCCACATAAATATGCCAAGGCCTAGAATCTGTTCGTTCATTTGTTCAACGACAAATTCTCTTTGTTTTACATCTTGATTTTCAATGCATTCTTTTATGACCTTCTCGTTCTTCACGAACCATTGCCAAAACCGTTGAATATTGCCGTCGTCTAATTCCATTTGCATGTTATTAGCGGAAAGGTAAGGGTAATTAGTAGAAAAGCATGGATTACGACAAAAACCAGCTACTTCATTTTACCCCGAAATTCATAACATCCTGCGAGATTACTCCAACACCATAAACAGTTTGCAATAGGCAAATCCCTATTGATTCCGTAAATTTGGACTATTAAAAATGAAAAAATGAAAAAACCAACTCCCGAAGCGAAAGCGCTCTCTCTATTTTTAATGGCCTTTAAAAAGACAAATCCTGTTTGCAAAGAGAAAGCGAAACGCATCAATAAGCAATGGGGTCTTGTGGAATCCAATGATTTGGATCAGAAAATCTACAATAAAGAAGTGCAGGATATGCTAACATCGTTTGGTGGTTATTCAGAAGTTATCGAGAAAACTGTTCAATTTTACATTGAAAAAACAGGTGAATGGACTTTACAAGGTGATGACAAATATTGCCTGGACGCTCAAAAAGTAGCGGATAAAATTTTGAATAAACAGTAGAATCATGATAAAACACGCACTTAAAGACGACTTGGTTCATATTTCTATTGATAAGAAAGATTTTTCGCACAGAATACCAGTTGAAAAGATCGGAAAAGCAATTCAATGGAGCATTGGAGAAAAAAAGACAGAGAGCATTGTTGTTAAGAATATTTCGAAATGGATGCTTCGCCTTTTTACACAACAAATTACGGAAGACCGATACATTAAACAGTTTCAGGGTATTGTCCAAGAGTACGCTCCGAAAAATAATATTGATTGGAAAGCAACGCTATTGGCTGTAACGATTCAAAATGAATACAATTCACGAATTGCCGTTCAGAAAAATTCTGCGAATAAAATGACCGAAGAGGAAATTATTGCAATTTTAGAAGAAAAGTATAACTTGGATTAAAAGCCATAGAAAATAAGTTTTTAGCCATCTCCATTTTAATTGGTGAAAACTAGCTGAAGTAAAGAACAAGTTTGTAAAAGCTAAACCGTGAGGAGTTGTGTATCTTTGAAAAAATTCATACTATGGAAGAATTAACACTTACCACACCCGCACTTTTGTTTTCAGCTATTTCGTTAATCCTTTTGGCTTATACGAATCGTTTTCTCGCCTATGCTGCCGTGATTCGCAACTTGCATGACAAATACCAAGAAAAACACAACGATAGCCTAATTAAACAAATTCAAAATCTACGCAAGCGTTTGTATTTAACACGCTCGATGCAAATTTTTGGTATTTTGAGTTTGCTTCTGTGCGTATTCTCCATGTTGCTGATTTATGTGCATCAAAACACAGTTGCCATTTACATTTTCGGGGTTGCCTTACTACTTTTGATTCTTTCACTGGTCGTGCTCATCAAAGAAATCCAAATTTCGGTTCAAGCCTTGGAACTTCATTTAAGTGATTTGGAGAAAAAAATTTAAAAAGAAAAATTAGAAGGAATTTCAAGGACTTTCTGTTTGGTTTCTTTGCAGTTGTTTATTCGCTATTATGCATTGACACACTACATCTCTGAAAAGAATATCCGTTCGCAAAAAAAAACTATTTTAGAGTGTCGAAATTCGAAAATATGAAAAGAATTAGAATCAATATTGGACTACTTGTTTCTCTCTGTTTATTATCTCAACTTGCTTTTTCACAGACATTTGTGCCAGGTAATATTTATTTTGATTCGACCAACTATGTTGAGTATAGAGCTGGAAATCTTCCAATTATAATTTCTGCACCACATGGCGGAAATTTAGAGCCAAGCTCTATTCCTGATAGAAATTGCCCTAGCTGTATAACTGTGCAAGATGCTTATACAAAACCTATTTCAGAAGGTATTTACGACGCTTTTTTTGAACAAACTGGCTGTTATCCTCATGTCATCATCAATTTACTACACAGGAAAAAATTTGATGCCAACCGCGAGATTATTGAAGCCGCCAATGGAAATCCGACTGTTGAAACGGCTTGGTACGGTTACCAAGCTTTCATTGATTCAGCCAAAGCGCAAATTGTTCAAGATTATGACAGAGGGTTATTCATAGAAATTCATGGTCACGCCCATACGATTGAGAGAATTGAATTAGGGTACTTATTGACCAGTGCAGAATTGCAACTTCCAGATGCGACGATCGATTCAGCTGCTTGGGCAAACGAAAGTAGCATTCGAAAGCTTGTTGCAGACAACATTCAAAACCTTTCGCATTCTGAATTGCTCAGAGGTCCGAGCAGTTTTGGAACTTTACTTGTCAACAAAGGATTTCCAACCGTACCGAGTTCTTCAGATCCATTTCCTCAGCCTGGCGAACCTTATTTTAATGGCGGATACAATACATTTCAACATGGCTCACGAAACAATGCAGGAGAAATTGACGCCATACAGTTTGAATTGAATCAAGAAATTCGTTTCGATTCCTTGAAAAGAAAAAAAATAATTGACTCCTTGACCACTTCTGCAATCGAATATTACAATTACCATTACAACAATCAGTTTCAGAACAACTTTTGCAATCTGATTTTAAGTTATCCTACAATTGATTTTCAGAGAAATCAGCTAAAATTATATCCGAATCCAACCTACCAGTTTTTCAATTTAACAAGCGAATGGAAAGAACTAGAAATCACTATAACCAACTGTTTTGATCAAGTTGTAGCAACCACAAATTGGTCAGGTGAAAAGATAGAAATTGATTTCTTGTCCAGCGGTTGCTATTTCATTCATTTGAAAAATAAAAATGAAGTTATTGGAGTTTTGAAACTGATTAAGGAGTAAGAAATCAAAAATTTAGTCTAACTAATCACAGATAGATTATTTGTGCTCTTGCATTCGTCCGATGATGGAATCCAAAGAACTTTTTAGTTTTTCGACGGCTCCATAAACAGCCAATTCAGGTCTAGCAGCTTGATACGAAACAACTATCGGTTGCTTGCCTTCTATTCTAGCTTCAAGCAAACATTTCATATCCTTCAAACCTTCTTTTTTTCCATTTTCGTCAGACATATGTACTTCTACTCGCGTAAGATGTGATTCAAATCGTTTTAAACCCTCTTTAATTAAGGAAGTAAAATGCTTTTCATTTCTTTCTTCACCACTTACCGTTTTGTCTGTGTTAAATTTAATTTTCATATTTTTAGTTTAAATTATTGATTTCTAGTTAACTACATTCAGCTTGTCATGATCCCTTTCACCCAAACTATAAAATTATTTTTCAAGAGCTATTCGCCATCATGCGTAGTGGAATATTTATTAAAAATAGCTTCCAAAGATTGATAATATGCCTCTAAATTTTCCCTATTAACACCCGCGCTTTCTGTCTCGATCACAGGTATTTCTTCTATGTATTTCGACAATTCAGGGAATCTCGAAATAATTTTGGTTGTAAGTGTGATGATATCCTCTTCCCATTCTTGTGTCGTTTTCATCTTGTCTTTGTAATTAAAGAATGATTTTACCTAATTCCACCAATAGCCTCACTGAATTACAAAGTTGAGTAGTACCATGTCAAATGATGGTATACAATTCAGTATTAGACTTGTATTTTTAGTAATGTACGAATTTTTTGTTTGACACTTTAAAGATTTATCGCCAATTTTGGTTAACGAATAGTTGCGTAGTTTGGAATGAAAAATGCAACGCTATTTGTCCATTAGCAGTAATTAACCCGAATGCAATTATTAATCTCAAGTCTGAAATACATACTTATACGAGTTTCTAATAATTTTTGGATTAATTATTTTATTCACTTTTATATTGGCACAGAAATTCTAAAAATATTTCGGCCAGCGGAAGGGACAAGAAATACAACTGAAATTTGTCAATTCTACAATTTATTTACAGCGTAAGTTTAACGTTTTGTTTACGGCTAATCGATTTAATTTTGGGGCTTAAACTTGCGTTAATTGTATCTTTATAGAAAGTATTAATAATGACAATGAAACGAAGCAAATTCCATTTACCGATACTAGCTCTTGTTCTTGGAATACTAATTACCTCATGTTCTAACTATAACAATCTTCAATTTCACAAATCACAACGATTAGCGAAAACAAGTTTTAAATCGGAGAAGAAACAGTCATTTCCCGCGTTAAAAGAGGAAGGTTTCACAGAATCACAAACGGAAACAGATCCTGAATTGACTGTTTCTGCAAATGATTTTTCCAGTCAAAATAATGATATTGCTCAAATAATTCAACCTGAGAAAAAAGATAAATATTCTGCTTACCTGAGTGAGAAAAAAGCCAATCTGACAAAATTGATAAACACTACGCATGCCGTCGAAAAACATTTGAAAACCTCATTTAAAAAGAATATAATTCGAAACGATGTAACGGAGAAATCTCCCGAACGAAAAACTTTTGATACCATTCATTGGATACTTGTCGGTCTCATGTCCGTCCTATTTTGCCTTATTGTTTCAGTATTAGTAATGTGGAAATTCTTTGCTATTACGCCTATTGGCATTCTTTTATTAATTATTCTTATTCTATCAATAATACAAAGCTCGTATTTATCTAAAAAAGTGCCCATTAGCGACAGAAACAGCACCTATGACAGGAGAGCATTTTTCGCAAGATTTAGTTTTGGTTTCAGTCTCATTCTTCTGATATTACGAGTAGTAGTATTAATATTGTTTCTGATTCTAATATTGTCGTTACTTTAGAAAAAGAAATGAGGTCAATTTGAAAAGACTCGGTTTCCAGAATCACACATTCAACACACTACTTGTTTCCGATATCAAACACCTTAAATTGATTCTATATTTCTTAGCCAAACTCAAAGGATAAAGAGCGAAAAAAAATCCACTGATGATTGTGACCCGTTAAAAGTTAAATGAGATTTACTCAAACGCTCCCGTCAAAAGTTTGTTGATCGTTTCACCAAAAAATGGTAGTGGTTTTTTGTCACCTCGATACGCATTCATGATGCCGAGAAGGGCAATTAAAACAAAACCAATTACGATGATACTGTCGATTAACTCACCTATCTCTGGTATCCAAGTAACAAGCCAGTTTAGAATCGAGTAAAGTAAATAAGCAATAAATAAACCTAGTCCTTGTCGTAAATGATATGCATTGTATGACTTTTCTCCTGACTGTTTGTCGCTATTTAAAATCAGCGCAATAATCCATCCGACAAACGGAATATAGGCCAAAATAGAAATTGTTTTATCATAATCTTCGCCCATGACTTTGCGCTTTATTTAAGAGAACAGTGAATCGACAAATTCGGTTTTATTGAAAATTTGTAAATCGTTTATTCCTTCTCCTACACCAATGTATTTTACAGGAATTTTCATTTGATCGGAGATTCCAATCACAACACCTCCTTTGGCTGTCCCATCTAGTTTAGTTATTGCCAAAGCATTTATTTCTGTTGCTAACGAGAATTGTTTCGCTTGTTCGAATGCATTTTGCCCTGTTGAACCGTCCAATACCAAAAGAATCTCATGAGGTGCACCTGGAATTATTTTTTCCATAACGCGTTTGATTTTACTCAACTCGTTCATTAAATTCACTTTATTATGCAAACGTCCAGCTGTGTCAATTATAACCACATCAGCGTTTGACGCTTTAGCGGATTGTAAGGTGTCAAACGCAACAGAAGCTGGATCTGCATTCATTCCTTGTTGAACGATAGGTACGCCTACTCTTTCGGCCCAAATAATCAATTGTTCTACTGCAGCAGCTCGAAAAGTATCCGATGCTCCAAGAACAACACTTTTTCCAGCCGATTTAAATTGATGCGCTAATTTCCCAATGGTTGTCGTTTTACCAACACCATTGACACCAACTACCATTATAACATGTGGATTGTCGCCATGCTTTGCAATATTGAAATCTGATGTGATTCCGACATTGTTTTCTTCCAATAATTCAGCAATTTCTTCTTTTAGAATGGTATTTAACTCATCTGTCCCGAGAACCTTGTCTCTTGAAACTCGTTCTTGAATTCTATCGATGATTTTCAATGTCGTTTCAACGCCTACATCAGAAGAAATTAGGACTTCTTCCAAATTATCCAATACTTCGTCGTCTACTTTGGATTTTCCAACGATAGTGCGCGTTAACTTGCCTAGAAAACTTTGTTTCGTTTTTTCTAAACCTTTGTCGAGAGTTTCTTTTTTCTCTTTTGAAAATAATCCGAAGAATGCCATGAGTACAAAAATAGAAAAAGCCTTCGAACAATGTTCGAAGGCTTTTTAAAAACTATGTTAAACAACAATTATTTTTGAGCAGCGAACCACTCTTGAACTTTCTCGTTGCGTACAATTTCTTCTTTAAAATTGTATGAACCTTTCTCGTTCTTAAACATGTTGATCACTTTCGTGTGCTCTTTCCCTCCACCTTTCTGCAGGGTTGCTACTACTTTCTTTGCCATGTCTTAACTATTTTATTTCTTTATGAACCGTGTAACGCTTCAAGATTGGGTTGTACTTGCGTATTTCCAATCTCTCTGGTGTATTTTTTCTATTCTTCGTCGAAATATATCGAGAAGTTCCAGCCATACCAGACTCTTTGTGCTCTGTGCACTCTAATATAACCTGAATTCTATTTCCTTTTGCCTTTGCCATTTTTTTACTTTTTACCGTCCACTAACGCGAATCGCAATTACTTACTTCATGAATCCTTTAGCACGAGCTTCTTTGATGCAAGCAGAAATTCCTTTCTTGTTTACAGTACGCAATGCAGATGCTGAAATTTTCAACGAAATTGTTATATCCTCTTCAGGAATATAAAACTTCTTTACTAGCAAATTCGGAAGGAATTTACGTTTCGTTTTGCGATTTGAGTGAGAAACATTGTTTCCAACCATTACCGACTTACCTGTTAATTGACAAACTCGTGACATGTTTTTTTTCTTTTTTCCAAATTCTAAATGGGGTGCAAAGGAAACAATTTTTTAAATTATAACCAAGCAATTTTACTTTTTTTTATGAATTTAATCCAAGTATTTCGCATCTGGCAATATTTAGTGCCGTTAAAGCGGTCATACTGATGTTTCTTTCCCTATGATCACCAAACTGAAAACGCTTAGCCCAAACTCTATTTTTTGTTGCAATTGCTATCCAAACTGTTCCAACTCGTTTTTCTGGAAGTCCACCTGTTGGTCCTGCAATTCCGGATGTTGCAATGCATAAATCTACACCTAGCTTTTTTCTTCCTCTTTTCGCCATTCGACAAACAACCTCCTCACTTACTGCTCCGTATTCGACAAGTTTTTGGTGATTGATTTTCAAATATTTTTCTTTTACCTCATAACTGTAAGCCACAATACTTCCTTCGTAGTAAGCTGATGAGCCAGCAACTTCAACTAATTCTTTTGCAATCGCTCCTCCAGTACAACTTTCTACCGTGCCTATTGTCATATTTTTTTCAAGTAACAATTGGCCTAAAACTGCTGAAATACTTTTTTCACCGATGGAGTACGCATAATTCGGTAAACGAACCATTAATTCATCAAAATAGGACTTTATTTTATCTGCATCTGATTTGCCATTTTTAGAGCTAATACGCAACTTCACCAAGCCCGGAGATGGCAAATAAGCAAGACTAAGTCCTTCCGCTCTTACTTTATCTTCCCAATCTTCAATTTCCTCAGCTAAAAACGACTCACCGATTCCTTGAGTCATTAAGGTTTGATGATATAATTCTTGCGCTTCAAAACGCTCTTTTAGTTTTGGGAAAACCTCATCGTTCATAATACCTTTCATTTCATAAGGCACACCTGGCAAACTGATAATAATACAATCCTCTTTCTCAAACCACATCCCACAAGCAGTTCCGTGATAATTATGCATGATTGTCGCATCAACAGGTAAAGCAGCTTGTTGAACATTTACCTCCAACATTGCTCTATTTCTTTTTTGGAAAAAATCCTCAATTCGCAACAGAACTTCTGGAACAATTTCTAAGCGCGTATTAAAATATTCGGTTAACGTGTGTTTCGTTAAATCATCTTTCGTTGGGCCTAATCCACCCGTTAGAATAATCAATTGCACTTTCGGAATCAACTGATCCAAGCTGTCTTTAATGACATCTACATCATCCGAAATTGTCCAGCTGTTTGTAACTGGAATTCCAATTTGAGACAATTCCTTACCCAACCAAGCGGCGTTTGTATTTATTGTTTGGCCAATCAATAATTCATCGCCTATGGAAATAAGTGCTGCTTTCATGGATGCAAAATTACGAAGTTTATATGGATTTTTTATTACGGATGTGAGTAATCTGCATATAATATTAGCACGCGGATGACACGGATTTTGTAGGATTAAATAAGACCTTTTTCACCCTACTCCGTCATAAATCAGCGTAAATCTTGCCAGATCAGCGTCATCCGCGTGCCTCTACGACACTATCCCAACTTAAACTTCGCAATACTCTCAATATGTCCCGTGTGTGGGAATTGGTCGACGAAAGATAGTTTTTCCAATTTAAAGCCGTGTTGCATAAGTGTTTCTGTGTCTCTTGCTTGTGTTGATGGATTACATGAAATATAAACGATGTTCTTCGCTCCTAGCTCAATTACCTTCAAAAGTGTTTTTGGTGCAATTCCAGCTCTTGGTGGATCTAAAATGATTGTTCCTATTTTTCCTTGAAATTCTGAATGCTCTTTTAAGAATTTACCAACGTCTGCAGCGTAAAATTCGATGTTATCGATTCCATTTTTCTTCGCGTTTTTCTTCGCATCGCTAATGGCTTCTTCAACGATGTCTACTCCAATAATTTTTGCATTTGATTTTCGTGTTGTAAGAATTTGACCTATGGTTCCCGTTCCGCAAAACAAATCCATAATGATTTCATCGTCTTTCAACTCTTCTTCGAAAACGTAATCCAAAGCTTTAGTGTACAACAACTCAGCACATTTTGGGTTAGTTTGAAAAAAGCTTTCCATGCTGATTTCAAAGTTTAGACCTAATAGTGTTTCAGTGATTTTTTCTTTTCCAAAAAGCAAGGTCGATGTTCCATTTTCAATTTTTGCCCTATCGGCGACATTGTCGTTTATTGTATGCCATAAACCAGCAATTCGGTCGCCCATTAATTCTTGTAGAAATTTTCCAAAAGCTGGCGCATCAAATGATTTCCGACCTTCAGAAGAAGTCACCAAGTTCAGCAATAATTTGTCTTCAGTAAAAGATTTTCGAATCACGATATGACGGAAAAATCCGTGTTTCTTTGGTGGATGCCAAGCTGGCAACCCCGTTTCTTTCAAGTAATTTCGGATTTGAATGAGTTTGGTTTCCCATTCTTCATCAAACATTCCCGATGGTTTGTCTAAGCTTTCAACTTTCCACCAAGTTCCTCTTCTTTTGAAACCTAAAGCAAAAGCTTCGTCTTTCTCTTCGCCTGTATGTATATCATGTTCGATACAAGAGAAGCTATATTCCATCTTATTTCGATAGAAATAATGATCTGGAGATGAAATAAAAGTGTCAAAAACATCTGCAACACCTGGGAAATTAGCTAGTCGTTTAAACGTCTCTAAAGTCGCTTCTTTTTTAACTTCTTCTTGTCTTTCAACCGGAATATAGATGTAAGGTCCGCCAGAAATTTCTTGAAAATTAGAGATAATCTCTTCTGGACTTCTTTCAATAACATCAATCAATTTTGCCTCAGCGAATTTTTTCTTCTTTTTCTCTACGCGAGCTCGTACGGTTTGTCCTGGAAAACAATTATCAACAAATACGACAAAAAAACCGTCGTCTGTTGGTAATTTAGCAATCCCTCGACCACCAAAAGCGTATTCACTAATTTTTACTTCAATGACTTCTCCTCTGTTCATTCTGTTTTTTGAGTTGATAGGTAAGAGTTACAAGTTGCTAGTTACAAGTTGATAGTTTCAAGTTGATAGTTTTGATGTCGTTTTATTCCTTTCCAAAACTTATAACTTGTAACTTGTAACTCAACTAAGACCTCTGATTACACCTTTGTCTGAACCTTGAATAAAACCAATAATTTCTTCTGTAAGCGGTGTTGATGGCATCGTTTCTTTAACCGCAGCTATTCCTTTCGAAATATTATTGTTTTGAACGTAAATGATGCGATAAATGTCTTCAACTTCTCGAATTTGCTCATCCGTCATACCTCTTCTGCGAAGGCCAACGGAATTCACGCCTGCATAGGTCATTGGTTCACGAGCAGCTTTAATATAGGGAGGAACATCTTTTCTAATTAAGGAAGCGCCTCCAATAAAACAATGTGCTCCAATGTGAACGAATTGTTGTGCTGCGGCTTTTCCTTCAATTATTGCATAATCATCAATTGTGACATGACCTGAAAGTCCGACGTAACTCGCCAAAATAACATTATCACCTAATTGGCAATCGTGAGCAATATGTACATACGTCATAAGCAAACAGTTTTTACCAATTTTGGTTTTCATTCTGTCTTTTGTTCCACGGTGAATTGTAACGCATTCACGAATTTTCGTGTTTTCACCTATTTCAACAGTGGTATATTCGTTATCGAATTTTAAATCTTGAGGTATCACGCCAATTACAGCTCCTGGAAACACTTCACAGTTTTTGCCTAAACGCGTTCCCGGATACAAATTCACGTTTGAATGAATAATGCATCCATCACCGATTATTACATCTTCGTAGATAGTTGAAAACGGTTGAATTGTGACGTCAGCTCCTATCGTTGCATCGGCTGAAATATGTGCTAATGGACTTATCATTTAAACTTTATCTTTAATTACTTGAGCCAACATTTCCGCTTCCATGACCACTTTTCCGTTGACATAAGCCTTGCCACCCATGTGAACTAATCCGCGACGCATTGGCGACAATAAATTTAATTCAAAAACAATCGTATCACCTGGTAATACTTTTTGTTTGAATTTTACATTGTCTATTTTCATGAAATAAGTTGAGTATAAATGTGGATCTTCAACTTTACTCAAGGCAAAAACCCCACCAACTTGCGCTATTGCTTCAATTTGCAAAACGCCTGGGAAAACGGGATTACCTGGGAAGTGACCTTGGAATATTGGTTCATTCATCGTCACATTTTTTACACCGACAATTGATGCTTCATTAATTTCCATCACTTTGTCAACCAAAAGGAAGGGGTAACGATGAGGCAACATTTTTTCAATATCGTTGATATCGTACAAAGGTTTTTTCGTTAAATCGAAATATTTGCCTTGTGATTCTTGCTTTTTTATTTGCTCCTTAAGTACTTTGGCAAAACGAACATTTCCAAAGTGACCTGGTCGAGCACCCAAAATATGTCCTTTAATCGGTCGGCCTAAAAGAGCCAAATCACCAACGATATCCAATAGTTTATGACGAGCTGGTTCATTTTCAAATTGCAGTTTCTGCGTATTTAAAACACCAATTCCGTCAATTTTTATTTCTAATTTTTCTTTACCTAATAATTTAGCAAGTCGATCCAATTCTTCTTTGCTTACATCTTCCCGTTCTACAAGAACAATTGCATTGTCTAAATCTCCACCTTTAATTAGATTGTTGGTAGCTAGGAATTCCAATTCACGCAAGAAAACGAAAGTTCGACAAGGTGCGATTTCTTTTTTGAACTCGCTAATATTGTACATACTTGAGTGCTGTGTTCCAAGTACAGGTGATTTGTAGTCCACCATCACAGTAATACGATAATGATCATCAGGAACAGCTAAAAACTCTATTCCTTTTTCTACGTCTTCCCATTTTAAATTTTCTTCTAAAACGAAATAGTTGCGTTCAGCATTTTGTTCAATTAAACCAACTCCTTCAATCGCGTTTACGAATGGCAATGAACTTCCATCCATAATAGGAATTTCAGGACCATCGATTTGAATCATTGCATTATCAACCTCCATTCCTGCTAATGCAGCCAAAATGTGTTCTGTTGTATAAACTCTTGCTCCATTTGCCTCAAGCGTCGTCCCTCTATCTGTAGCAACTACTAAATCGCAATCTGCTTTGATAATTGGTTGACCCTCCACGTCCATACGTTGAAATTTGTAACCGTGATTTTCTGGAGCAGGAAGGATATGAATGTTTACTTTTTCTCCGGTGTGTAAACCAATTCCTGACAAATGAATTTCCTCCTTGAGGGTTTTTTGCATATCCGCCATGTCTATTTTTCTTTGGTAAGCGTTTTAAGTTGATTTTCTAATTCTTGTATTTTCTTCAAAATGAAAGGTAATTTTCTAAAGCCAAAATACGATTTTTTAAAGTCTTCTATAGGAATTGCTGGAGAACCCATTAATGTTGCTTTCTTCTTTACAGAACTAGTAATTCCTGATTGCCCGATTATTTGTGTTTGATCAGCTATGGTAATGTGACCATTAATCCCAGTCTGTCCACCAATCATTACATGTCGACCAATTTTAGTCGAACCAGCCACACCAACTTGTGCCGCCATTGCAGAATGCTGACCAACATCTACATTATGGGCGATTTGAATTAGGTTATCCAACTTCACTCCTTTACGAATGAAAGTTGAACCTAAAGTCGCTCTATCGATAGTCGTGTTTGACCCGATTTCTACATCGTCTTCAATTACTACATTTCCAATTTGTGGAATTTTTGAAAAAACACCATTTTCGTCTGGAACGAAACCAAAACCATCAGCTCCAATTACAGTTCCTGCATGTATGGTTACATTATTTCCCAAAACACATTCTTGGTAAATTTTTGCTCCAGGATGAATTGTACAATTGTCACCAATAGTTACATTATCACCAATATAGACTTGGGGGTAGATTGTTGTGTTTACACCAATTTTTGTTCCTTCGCCAATGTAGGCGAAAGCTCCCAAATACAGCCCATCTCCTACTGTGGCGGTTGATGAAATATGCGATGGTTGCTCAATGACAGGCTGTTTTTTCGTCATTTGACTGTAAACTTCCAATAGTTTTGCGAAACATGCATGTGCATCATCGACCTTAACCATTGTTAAAGTTTCTGGTATTGGTTTATTCGGGATAAAAGTTTTGTTTACAATACAAATTGTTGAATTTGTATTGTAAATGTGCTTTTCGTATTTTGGATTTGCAAGGAAGGATAAACTTTGAGGTGTACCCTCTTCAATTTTAGCCAAACCAATTACTGTGGCGTTTTTATCGCCAACAATTTCACCGTTTAAAATACCTGCAATTTGCTCAGCAGTAAATTCCATGATTCAAATTTATAAATTCTACAGAAAGAGAATCTTACTACCCCTCCTTAATTTTCAACAATTATCTAAGCACATCACTCACACGACAAACTGTCTGTAAATGAAAACAATGTGACATTTATTTTACTTTTATACCAAACGGCTGTTATACCAATTTTGTTTCCTTTTGGAGACAAAAATTCAATATAATGCTCAGGCTTCACAACATCTTTATTTGCTGATTTCCCAAAATCAATAGTGGCATTTTTCATCAATTGTTCTTGCAAGTGCCGCTCGTCCTTGAAACCTAATCCTAATAATTGACAGGAAAGCAGATTTGTGGTGTCCATGAAAATTAAATCCTGTACTTCGGGAAATAAGAGCATTCTTGCTTTTCTTTTCCATGTGTTGCTTTTTGGTTTACTGCTATAAACGGCAGAAACGAAGCTTTCGTTGGGCAGCGTGAAATAAAGACTTTTATGTCCCTTTAAATCAACTTTATAAAATTTATTTGGATTTTGTTTTTTTGAATTTCCAAAATCGATTTCACCATTTTCTAGATAATTGATTAATTCTTTTTCTAGTTTTTTATCGTTTGATGAGAATCCTTTTTCTGATTCAGGAATGACTACAACACGCTCTAAAATAGAGGTTTTAATTCGATTAGTTGGCGTCCAGGAGCAACCTCGATTTTGAAAAAAGAAGATCACAAAAATTAATCCCATCCCAAATCCGATTCCATAATATTTTAATCTTCTTACAAATGAATCCATATAATAAAGCTGAAGCCCTAGTTGATAAACAGGTGCAAAGTTAACAATACGCTTAGAAAATTAGTTATAATGACCATCAAAATTATGGCATAAAAAAACGGACATGAATTTCAAGTCCGTTTTTTCATTAATTTTTAAATTCTTATTTATAGAATAGCATCCAATTTACTTGTCAACTGCGCTTTTGGAACAGCTCCAACAGATTTATCAGCTACTTCACCATTTTTAATAAAAAGTACTGTTGGGATATTGCGAACTCCAAACTGAGCAGAAACGCCTGGGTTCATATCAACATTTACTTTTCCGATGATAGCCTTTCCTTCATATTCGTTAGCCATTTCTTCGATAACTGGTCCAATCATACGGCATGGTCCGCACCATTCTGCCCAGAAATCAACCACTACGGGTTTGTCTGATTTTAATACTAATTCTTCAAAGTTTGCATCTGTGATCTCGAGTGCCATAATTTATTTTTTTAATTTTTGTTTCTTATTTCGAACCGTAAAATTACGATTTCCATTAATCTTGACAAGAAGTTTGCCATACTTTTTTTTGTGCCAACTTGACAGCCTATTTATAAATTTTCGATATAAATTGCCTTGCTTGTTTTTTGGTTATCGCTTCTCAATTCGTAGAAATATCGACCATTTTCAACACTTTTTGAATCAAATTTTATCTTTGTTCCACCAACTTTTGATTTCCTTGAATCAATTTTCAACTTGTCATTCATTTTGTCATCAATTAACCAAATTTCAATTTCCTTTGGTTCTTCAATTTCATAATAAATTTCAACCTCTCCTGAAATAGGTTGTTTTACAAGTGAATACAATACAGCATATTTTTCACTATTCGGGTGATCAATTGCCCAACGCGTTCTCAGTTTCCGGAATGCGATAATCAGAATTAAAAATGTGATACTGATTAATAAAACCGGTATGGCAACTTCAAAGAAAGAAACTCTTAATGCTATCATTTATAAGGAAATAATGCCTTTAATTAAGGCTGCTTTTTCGTATTTAGTTATGACAGAATCCACATCTATCATCACTTCTTTAACGCTTACGCTAACATATTTTTCGTTTGACGAAGTATGAAAGTTAATTTCAGACGTTTCATCAAAAAGGGCAGTTGCTTGCGCTAGTTTTTCGGGGGTATTCTCAATAATGAATTTAAAAAGATACACTTCAGGCCATTCTTGCAAGGCTAACTGCTCCCTTAGATTTTCGAATTTATCTTCCATTTATTGATTTTCATTTTGAAGCAACAAAGATAAGCGTTTTACCTCGGTTTCTAAAAGACTTTTTCCGTTGAAGAATAAAGTTTGTATTTCATTAACGTTTATCCCTCCTGCCTCAGAAAAGGATTTTAATGCATTGTACAAATTGGTCGGGTCTAGCTCTTTTGAGATAATTACTCCATCTGTTTCTGCCTCGTCATTTGTTTGCCAAGGTATTAAATAAGCAATATACCGATTTAGTAATTGTTCTATTAAAGCAATAACTACCTGACATTCCTGAGCACGATACAATTGTTGCATAACCAATGCTCGATCTTTTTGAAAATTCAAATAATTCTGGTGTAAGTCGGATGTCGTTTCAAATAGCAATTGAGCAGGTTCAAAACTTTCTTTTGTGGCTATGGAAGTCAATCGACGAAAAGCTTCTTCTCTTTTTTTTATCTTTTCAATACGCGCACGAAAAACTTTAGGAACTATAGCTTTCGTCGTGAAAAACTGTTTGTCTTCAAACAATAATTCTTCATAGCGCTCTTCCAAATCGTCACCTTCATTGTGTGGAAAAAAGAGATGATCGTTTTGCATTATTTACTATCTCCTTTACTCTGATTTTTCTTCATACGGAGATTAAGCATCTCAACAAACAATGCGTAAACCATTGCGAAATAAATGTAACCTTTTGGCACGTGTTGATCGAATGATTCTGCTATTAATATCACTCCTATCGTCACCAAAAAGGCAAGAGCAATCATTTTAATAGTCGGTCTATCGCTAATGAAATTACTAATTGGTTTGGCAAATACCATCATCACAATCATGGAAACAACTACAGCCATATAAATGATAATCATCGGATTGCCACCTGTTTCTTTTGCTATTCCGTTTGTCATTCCGATTGCTGTGATAATAGAGTCGAAACTAAAAACAATATCCACTAAAATGATTTGTATTATAATGGCACGCAGCTTCAGTGGCTTTTTTTGTTGATTACCTTCCTCTGCCCCAACAATGTTTTTGTGCATTTCAATCGTACTCTTGTATATCAGGAACAAACCTCCGAGTAAAAGCACCAATTTCTGACCCGTAACGTCCCAACCATTGATGGTGTACATTGGTTCTGTCAATCCAATTATCCAGCCCACAACACTTAGGAGAATCAATCGAATAATCAGCGCCAATGCCAAACCAATGTTTCTGGCTTTTCGTTGTTGTACCTTTTCTAATGGATCAGTTATTATAGAAATGAAAATGATATTATCAATTCCGAGAACAATTTCCAATAAGCTTAATACAACGAAGTAAAAGAGTCCGGTTGTAGTGAATAATAATGCGAAGTCTAAATCCATTTGAATGATTTTTATTTAGAATGTAAAATTACTAAGAATTGTGATGATTTTATTGAAGAATAAGAAAGAAACTCGTCTTTTGCGTTCCATTTTCATTTAGATGATTTCTGATTTCACTTTTACCGAAAACCTCTACGTTACTATCCAATATTTTTTTTCACTACTGTCCGATAAAAATCAAATTTAGTCAATTTACTTTCTGAAAGACTTGATTTTACTGATCTGAATATACTTATATGAAAAGTAAGCCCCTCTTTTATTCAGAATTGAAATTTAACTGAAGC
>Ga0209702_10000458_pt1 | contig 84353 bp, 74 predicted proteins | sample FRY01_FD_187210 | JGI IMG/M metagenome (GOLD analysis project Ga0209702, IMG submission 187210) | Freshwater microbial communities from Lake Fryxell liftoff mats and glacier meltwater in Antarctica - FRY-01 (SPAdes) (version 2) | ecosystem: Environmental > Aquatic > Freshwater > Ice > Glacier...
ACTTAGGCCCCAGTCTCAACAAGACCCGCTCTGTAGATCCATAGTCTCAATTCATTTCGGCCCTGAAGACGTATATGCCGCTATAAACGCTTTGGACCGCCTAAGTCCGACAGACTGCTAGCGGTGGTCGACACGCAGTTTCCAGAGACGGCGGCGCGGTGCCTCGCGGGTTTACCGGGGCGAGGCGACCGGTCAGCTCGATGTGGTGATCAACACGCACCACCATCGGAGATCACACGAGTGGCAACGGCGTGTTTCGGCCGGTGGCGAAGACGCTCGTCGCGCATGAGAATGTGCCCGGCCCCCAGATCGCGGCAGCGGCGGAGGCCGGCCCTCCCGTCGGAATTATTCACTACCTTGATCCGTGTCTATCCGTGTTCGTGGTGGTTAAAAACCCGCTACCCGAGAGAACGAGAACGATAATGAGTAAGAGAAAGATTTACGCTCTTGATGGCCAGAAGACAGCGGGCTGCCTGTTGGCGCAGGGTTCTAGTTTTCCTGAATCGTAGGTGTAGTCTTCGCGATTTTCTAACCGAGTGGCGAGGAGTTGGCGGAAGGGCTGGAGACGCGCGGCATCGGCGGAGAGGTCCTTGGTTTCGCCCGGATCGACCGCGAGGTCGAAGAGCTGCTCCTCGTGGGTCGGCGCATACCAGATGTATTTAACGCGATCTTTGATAACCCAGTGATTGCCGTGTTCGCCGCTGTGTTCGCCGTAGAGGACGTGGCGGTCGAGGGACGGGACCTTTTGTTGGATGACCGGCAGGAGTGAGCGCCCATCGACCTGGGCGGGGATGTCAACACCGGCCATGTCGAGGATGGTGGGGCAGATGTCCTCGAGGCTGACGAGTTCGTCGGAGGCGTGCGGAATGAGTGGGATGTTTTGCGAGGAGACAAACATCGGCACATGCGTCGATCCTTCGTAGGGCAGCACTTTGCGGAAGAGCTGATGGTCGCCGAGCAACTCACCGTGGTCGGAGGTGTAGATGATGTAGGTCGGCTGATCGGCTTGCGGCGTGCCGTGGAGGAAGGCGCGGTTGAGCAGAAACGCGATCGAGTCGTCGACGTGATGCACGAGTCCGTAGTAACCGGCCATCGCGTTGCGCATCGTTTCGAGATCGAAGGGACCGGCATTGCTGTCGGGCTGATTGCCCGGCACGGCGTCGGTGCGCGGACTCCACTCGCCGAGCGTGGGTTGCCAGCGCTCGGACCGGCGCGTATAAAAATCGTAGTAGAATTGCGGTGGCACCAAGGGTGGATGCGGCGCCCAGAAGGATAGGTGCAGGAACCACGGGCTCGAGGGGTCGCGCCGCTTGGTCAGAAACTTCACACCTTCTTGTGCGACCCAGCTCGTGTGGTGATAACGCTCCTCGAGATGGTAGGGCCGGGCGAGTCGGCTGTTGCTGCCGATTCCGTGGAGGTTGGGGTCGACGTTGCCGCCGACGGCATCGTGCAACCAATCGACATAGTCGTTCTGTCCGAGATAAGGGGAGCCGGGCCGATGGTCGATCGTTTCGCTGAGGACAAGATGATCGAAACCGTAACGTTTGCGCTGAGGATACTGGTGCAGCTTGCCAACCAGTTCGGTTTGGTAGCCAGCCTCACCGAGGAGCCCGGGCAGCGTATAGGCGGGGTGAAACTCGACGCCGTCCTCGTAGCCGACCATTCCGTGTTGCGCGGCGTGCTGTCCGGTCAGGATCGTGCGGCGGGCCGCAATGCAGCTCGGGGTGGTGGAATAGGCATGCGAGAAATTCGTGCCTTTCGCCGCCATCGAGTCGAGCTGCGCGGTCTGGATCAGGCGGTTGCCATTAATACCGAGGGTATCCCAGCGCTGCTGGTCGGTGGTGATGAGCAGGATGTTTGGTTTCAAAATTTTGGTGGGTTTGGCTTGGAGTGAAAAGCAGGGCGAAGGCTATGACCGCAGCACCGCGCGCACGGGCGAACCGTCGGCCCCGCGGATTTTTAAGGGCAGGGCGATCAGTTCGTAGATTCCGGGCACAACGTCGCGAAGGTCGAGACTTTCCATGATAAGAATCTGGGCAGCTTTGAGCCGATGGTGATTGGCCATGGTCTTGCTAGTTAGCGGATCGACGGAGGGCACATCCATTCCCACCAGTTGCACCCCGCGCTCGGCGAGCCAAGCGGGTAGCTCGGGGTCGAGCAGGGGCCACGTCTGGGGGAACTGCTGCCCGTCGATCCAAGTGTCGGTGCGGAAGAGCACTCGCGGTGTAGGAGTCAGATCTAGACCTGCGAAGAGTTCCGTCGTGAAGGTTTCCCGCCCGCGCGCGTCGACGACCAAGCAAGGGCCGACGTAAACCGCCGGGTCGATCTCGGCGATCGATTGGCCGGCATCATCGTAATGATAGGGCGCGTCAACGTGCGTGCCGTTGTGCACGCTGAGCGAGAGGTGTCCGACGTTGCCGGAACTGCCTTGATCGATGCGCGCGGTGAAGTCGAAATCGGTGTCGCGGTCTCCCGGCCAATGCGGCATGCCGGTGAAGAGCGGACGGGTGATGTCGATCAGCTTCATGTCAGGGAATTAGGGACGGTTGGGATGGGAACGCCGCGTAACTTGAGGAGCGCATGATCTCGCGCAACCTCAACACGACCTCGGCGCAGTCGGCGAATCGGGTGTAGAGGGGAGAGGGCGCGAGCCGCACGATGTTGGGCGAGCGAAAATCGGGAATGACTCCGGCCTGCTTCAACGCCTGGCAAATGCGCCATGCCTCCGGATGAGCGAGCGCGATGTGGCCACCGCGGGTGTGGTCTTCGCCGGGGGTGGCGAAAGTAAAACCGAAGTCGGCGAGCTCCGTCCGAAGGCCCTCCGTGAGGCACCGAGTAAGGGCGAGTGATTTAGCGCGAAGCGCGGCGATGCCTCCGGCCTCGGCGATGATCTCGAGCGAACCCTGAAGCGGCGCGAGCGAAAGGATCTGTGGGGTGCCGATGTGAAGAGACGGAGCGCCGTCGGCCGGCTCGTGAGCGGGGGCCATCGCAAACCGCCGATCGGGTCGCACGCCCCACCAACCGGCGAGTCCCGGCGTCCGGTTGAAATGCTGTCGGTTGAGAAAGAGTCCGCCGACGGCTCCGGGACCGGCGTTGAGGTATTTGTAGTGACACCAGCAGGCGAAATCCACGCCGTCGCGATCGAAGGCATGGGGCACCGCGCCGATGCTGTGCGAACAATCGAAGCCGATGAGGATCCCGCGCGCACGGGCTTCGCGCGTGAGCGTCGCGACGTCGAGGAGTTGCCCACTGACAAAAAGCACGGCGGGCAGCAGCACCAGTTGCACGTCGTCGGTCATCGCCGCGATGATGTCAGCCTCGCGTAAGGTGAGGCCGTCGGCGCTGGGCACGAGTTTGAGGTGCGTGTCGGGGTCGAGTCCCCGTTGTCGCAAGTGGCTGTGCAGCGCGTAGCGATCAGACGCAAAGTTGAGCGGGTCAGCTAGAATCGTGCGACGCGCGGCCGTGGGATCGTAGAGGGTGGCGAGCAGCTGGTGGAGATTGACCGTCGTCTGAGCGGTGAGCGCGATCTCGTCGGCCGCGGCGCCGATCAGGGGCGCGAGTTGAGTGCTAATGGTCTCGGCCAACGACATCCACGGCGGATGGCCCTCCGTCCAACCGTTGATGCCAAGCGTGGCCCATTCCGTCATCACGCGTTGAACGGCCGCTTCCGCGCGGCGCGAGAGGAGCCCCAGCGAATTGCCGTCGAAGTAGAGTTGCCCCGGCGGGAGATGAAACTCGTCGCGCCAACGGGCGAGCGGGTCGTCGCGGTCGAGGGGGGCGGGGTCTTGCATCTTCTCAAAATCGGGCAAACCCGCGCGGGCGCAAAGCCGAAAGCGCGGCGTGGCCATTGGGATTGTCTTTTGGGAGATTCCTCCCACGGTGGCGGGAATGGACACGGCGACTACGACAACGGCGCAGACTTGGGCGGAATTTCAGCAGCGGTGGTCCGGGCCCTGTAATTTTCTTCTGTCCGGTGAGTGTGCGCCCCCAGCGTTTGATCTGCCGCCGCTCGACCGGGTGATTGCGGAGTTGCGCGACGACGAGTTCGTGCGCATCACGCCCGGAGCCCGAGACAGTCGACTGCGGTTGGAGGATACCGCCGCGCAATTTCGGGCGCTGCCGATTGAGCAGGCGCTGGCGGGCCCGTTCGCGCTGGCGCATTTCAAGCTCTCGCGGTTCGACGCACCCGGGAAGTGCCTGCATGGTTTTAAGACGCGAGTGCTCGACCGCTGGGAGGCTGCGCTGCAGCAGGCAGGGTTTACCTTTGATCGCTGCTACCCGATTGTTTTCATCAGCGGCAAGGGCTGCTCCACTAATTATCACATGGATTTTTCACATGTGCTGGCATGGCAGGTTTACGGACGGAAACGATTTTGTGGACTGCAGGATCCTGATCACTGGGCGCCGCGCGAAGCCCGCGTGACTTACCAAGTCACGGAGTTTGCGCGGCCCGATGAGCTAACCGATGCGGATGCGCTCTGCTACGACATGGCTCCCGGTGATGTGCTGTGGAATGCATTTCTCACTCCGCATTGGGTGGAGGCGGGCGATGGCGTGGCCATGAGCATTAATATCTCGCACGGGGGGCTGCGCTATCGCGGTGAGCTCTGTCCCAACGAACGCGAGCTGATCGAGTATCGCGCGGCACATCCCGAGTTGCCACCGGCCGGACCCAAGGGCGGCTACTAAGAAATCCCCGCCATCCGTGAATCAACCGGCGTCGCCCCAGTTATCTGGGCTCTCCGCGTTCCCTGAACTGCGGTTGGATTTTTCCGCCGCGAGCATTGTTCATCCCGCAAATTCCGACTATGCTGCGGTCGCCAAAAATTTGGTGGCTGCGCTGCGCAGTTTAACCGGTGCAAGCCCCGCGATCATGACGGAGGACGCCCCGGCGGCGATCGAAGGCGTGAAACTGCTTGTCGTCCTCGGAAACATGATGGAAAGCGCGCTGGTGCGGCGGTTGTATTTTGAGTGTTACGATTTCACCGACTGGGCATTTCCGGGGTCCGGCGGTTTTACACTGCGCACGATTCGCGATCCCTTCAGCAACGGGACGCACGTGGTGCTGGTGGGCGGCAGCGATATCGATGGGGTGCGTCTCGCGGCGGTGGAGCTCGTGGCTGAGATTAAGCGCAGCGGCGCGGTGCTGGGTTATTTTAACCGAGTGGTGCTTGGCCGGTGGACGAAAGCGGAGGAACTCTCCCCGGCTCGATTGCTGGCCGATACCGACGAGCTTTGGCAGCGCACGGGCGACTCGGGCAGCTGGGAATACATGGAGCGGATCGGGCTGTGCGGCGTGGGCTACTTGCGCACGGGCGATGAACATTACCTGCGGTTGTTTCAGCGGGAGTTGCACTACTTCAGGACACACGATGTCTATGCGCCCAATCCCGAGGCACCGCAGCAAATCCATGGCCGGATATTTACGCTCCTGACGGTATGGGATTTGGTGTGCGATCATCCGATTTTTACGGCAGGGGAGCGGCGCGAATTTCATGAAATGTTTTTGTATCTGGCGCGCTCCGGCGAAGGCGTGGCACAGATTCGCGAATCGGCCAAAACCTTTGCGGTGCGTTTTAATCACGACACGCGCGCGGCGCTGGACGCTTTTTTTCTCGGACGCTATTTTGATCGGCGACACCAATTACCGGAAGCGCAGGAGTGGCTCGCGCTCGCTGCGGCGATTTTCGCCCCACAACTGGTAAGTGGAAAGCCGGCCGAGGATTCGTGGGGGCATCAATGGGAGGCCTCGATGCTCAACACGCTGGTTTACGCGCTGGCGGCGGGACGCAGTGAATATCTCAAATCTGATGCTTTGCGGCAATCGGCCGAACGCGCGCTGCTCGCGCATGGGGTCAACGGGCCGCGAGTTTACTTGGCGGCCTGCGCGGCGGTCACGGGCGATGTAACTTATCTGAGCTGCGAAGCACCGGGTGACGCTCAGGTGCGCGACGCGGCGCAACTATGCCTAACCCAGACTCGCGCATCTGGATATGAGGAAATGCTCCGTTCATTCATGGCGTCCTCTGCGACGGGAAGGCGCGCCGAATTGACGGGCTTGGCGGTGGCTCCGCTCGATCCGTTGTGGCACGCGACGATTGAGACCCCAAGCTACAATCCCGACGGCATTTTTGCGGTCAAGGTCACCCCCGAAGAGGGATTCGATAAGATCGCGATACGCGAAGGTTGGGACGAAAAGGATTTTTATCTACTGCTCGATGGGATTTCCGGCGGTCTGCATTCGTATGAGGATGCCAATTGCCTGGTGTGGTTGCGTGAAGGCGGTGTGGATTGGTTCCTGCCGCGGGGTGGTTATCAACGAGCGCTTGGGGTGCGGGCGCAGAACGGGGTCAATGCGGTGTTCGATGGGCGAGGGGCCGGTCGCATGCACCGCTACGCAAAGCTGCTCTACCGGGATCAGAACGACGAATATTTTTCATACGCGACAGTGCAGGAAGGGTTGGGGGCGACGAGTTGGGAGCGACATGTGCTGCGGAGTCGCAGCCAGTGGACGCTCGTGCTTGATCGGGTGCGAGCGGAGGCAGACGGGGAATTGCTGGTCGAACGCTTTTGGTATCCGCAAGGTGAGCGCAGTTCGCAGGACGAACGGTTTGTCTGCACGCAAAAAGTCGGTGACCGGACGGTTCAGCTGCAGATCGCTTCGACGGTCAGTGCGGCGGGTCGTGAGGTAACGGCTGAAGGTTTGCGCGAGCGGAGACGTGTTGCGATTCGCGCGGGCCACACGGTTACCTTAGCGGCCCTGCTTTGGACTGACGGTGAAAACGGTTCGGCAGCGTGGCACTTGGGGCAAACTGAGGACGGTTTTGAAATCTCGGACACGGATGAAACGCTTGCCCATGTAAGCATAAACCAAATCGGTGAACGCGGTTGCGGGTTGCGGGTGCGCGAGAAAACCGGAGAGCGGAATTTTGGGCACGCTGGTGAAACTGAGACAGGCGTCGAGCCGGAAGGCTTGGCTTTGGTTCCCGCTGGGTGGTCGACGGCTTGGCTTTTTAGGGAGTGCGATTTGACCATGGAGAAAATCACGGCCGTCGCAACGTATGCGGGTTCGTCGGTCGTCGGCACGGAAAGTGGAGTCGTGATTTTCCGTGATGCTTCTGGCAACGAACGGTGGCGGGTCCAATTGCTGGGCGCGATCAGTGCCTTGGAGATCTCAGGATGCGATACGATTGTCGGTGAGGGGCGCGGGGCCTTGTCGAGAATCGACGAGCAGGGGAAGCGGGTGTGGACGGTGGCCATACCGTGGGTCACTTTGCCATGGGCGTATTGGAGTGAATCGCGCAGCAGCATTCGGGAAATTGGGTGTGCGGATCTCGACGGGGATGGCCACGAGGAAATTTTGGTGAGCAATGCCGACCGGCGCGTGTATGCGTTTGACCGCGAAGGTCGTGAACTTTGGAAGCGGCCGATTCAATGGGGCGTGTTTACGGCGATGTGGCCGGGTCGGTCTCAGGGTAAATTCGCGCTGTTCGGGGGCACGGCGCGGCCTTCAATTCACGGGTATGTGGTGGTGCTCGGAGCCGATGGCGCGGTGAGCGGTCATTTGTCGCGCGGTGATCTCACCTGCTGGTCGATACCGTCAAACATCCGTGATTTATGGCAGGGGGACATCGATCATGACGGCGAGTTGGAAATAATCACGGTCGTGGATACGAATTGTCGTCAGTTGTTGTGCTATGCGGCTGACGGCGCGGTGAAGTGGGATTGCGATTTGGGTGCCAGCGGCGGGGCGCTGGCCGTGGACCCGCATTCGCGCCGGGTATATGCATCTTCCGATGCGGGTTATGTGACGGCGGTCGAAGGTCTGTCCGGTCGCCGTCTCTGGTATCGGTGGATCGGTGAGATTGCTGAACTGGTGTGGGTATTGCCGGACAGTTCGCTCTTGGCGGTCGCGCAACGCGGCGCGATTTGGCGCCTCGGTCCAGATGGCGAAGTGTGGAATTATCACGAAACCGGCACGGCGATCACCGCGATTCCGCGTGCGGGCAACCATCGCGGCACGGGCCGCGAGTTGATCCTTGGCACGGCGGCCGGCCGGGTGCTTTCACAGGCGCTCGGCTGTTGGTGAACGACCAAGCCCATTTTCTGGCTCGTTCATTTTATTGGGGGCCAAATGTGAGCCCCGCCTCATCTGCCACTTTAAACAACCCTTTTTTAACCACGGATGGACACAGATTAACCCGGATTAGAACCAGCCGAAAAGGGCATTCCCAATCAGCGTTTTCTGATTCCGACATTCGTGTGAATTCGTGGTTAAAGAAATCAGATAACCTCTAAGTAATCGCGGGCGGGCAGGGCGGGGAAGGGCGCGGTGGGGAGCGTTTGATACCAGAATCCGACGGAGCAGATGTCGTCTTGCAACGGGAGGTAGCGGCGGTCTTTGCGCCAGCCGAGGGCTTGCATCGTAATGCGCAGGTCTTGCTCGAAGCGCACGGGGTCCATGATGTGCCAGCGATACATCGAGAAGCGGGTCTGCGCGATGTAGAGGCCGTCGGGCCGGATGACTTGGTGGAGGCCGGCATACGGCGTGCAAAACTCTTGATACTGTTTGGTCGTCTTGTTCTCGAAGTTGTAGGAGCCACAGAAATAATCCTCGGTGCCAGTGCCGCAGATGGTCGGCCATTCGTCACCATCGAGGTAGAACTTGATTTCGCCTTCACCCCACCAACCATTGTTGTTCACGCCCCAGCCCATCGCAGTGCCGACGTAGTGACCGCGGCCACGGATGCCCTCAACGATCGTGTAATCCTCCTTGTAGGGCAGTGGGTTGGTGCGACGAAATTGCGCGTGAAAGTAGGCGCAATCGTCGGGCACGTCGGTCAGGGTGTAGTTGACCTGATAATAGAAAACCATCTCGACCTCGCCGAGGTTGGTCAGCGTCATGCGGCATCGCTGGCGAAAAGGCATTTCCCAGTAGCAGTTGAAGGCGCTGCCGGGATTGATGCAGATCGCCTGGGAAACCAGCGGCGCACGGGGGCCCCAAGGGGCGCCGAAAAAATCGCCGATGGGCGACTCGACCGAGGGGTTCTCTTGGTCGTCCCAGTAAATGCGCAGGATGCTTTCGCGAAGCGGTCCCGTGGGAGTCATCCACATCTGCTGGATCGCTCCGCTTTCGCGAATATCGACGAAGGTGAAAGTTTCGCCGGGCTGAATCTTGACGCAGGGGGAGACTTTCCAGCCTTGGCCCAACCCGCGGGCGGCGGCCGAACTCGCGCCTTCCGTGGCCATGCCGCCAGCGCCTTTAGCTCCATCGAAATTTTACGGACTGATCGAGCGCGTGCGCGCCGTGGAGAGTCTGCTGAGGTTGCCGAGATGAAGGCCGAGGCCGTTGAAATTGTTCATGGGATAAGGTCGGAATTCGTAGAGGCGGCCCGAGAGCAATGCAGGCTTTTTGTGCGCCGGGATCGTTCGGCTGACGAATTCGCGGGCACAACCCCCGAGCTATTTTCCTGTGCGCGCTTTGTGACGGGCGACGCTCGTGTCCCAAAAATGAGGGAGCTGGGTGAGGTGGGCTAGGCGGGCGGGCGGGGCGTTTTCGAACATCGCCTTGCCGTAGGGTTCGCGCAGCCCGTAGCCGTAGAAATGGGTATCGCCATAGGCGATAAGGTCGTCGATCTCCATCGGGGTTTTCGCGTGGCGGCCGAGGTTCATCGTAAACATGCGGCGGGCCTTGCCGCCGCCGAACGAGGCGTGGAGCAACCGGTGGTTGAAGAGCAGCACGTCACCGGGTTCGCTTTCGAGGGCTTGCGCCGGGAGTTCGCGCTGGTGGCGACCCCATTGGTTTTCGGCGTCACGCAGAGTTTCGTCCTTCCACATGCGCAGGCCGAGATCGGAGTGCGATCCGGGAATAACGCGCAGGCAGCCGGTGTCCTTGGTGACCGGGTCGAGGTAGAGCGCGAGTTTGATATAGCTGTTGCTTGGCGTGAGGCCATCGCGATGCCAGGTGGTTTCGCCGGAGTAGTAGTTTCCGTCGCTCCCCATGTAATTGAAATCATCGCCGAGCAAATTGCCGATGGCGGCGAGCACACCGGGGTGATCGAGCAATGCGCACAGTCCGGGGCGTTGATCGACGAAGGGCACGATCATCGTGCGCTTGGTGCCGTCGTGTTTGAGGCCGAGTTGGGGAAAGACGGCTTCGAACTCGGCGAGGATAGTCGGCAATTCGGCGCGGAGGAGTCCGGGGATTTTGAGGAAACCAAAGGCTTCGAAAAACGCGCGTTGTTGGGCGGAGGTGGGGGTGCTCATGGAGGTGGGGATATTGGTTGGTCGGTGGGGGCCGCAGGCGGGCGTCAGCGCTCGTCGAAGTCGAGCGACTGGGCGAATCGGCCCAACCGCGGCAGGAGGTAGCGCGCGGTGTCGAACGAGGCGATCACGTGATGGGCTCGACCGAGGATTTGGTCGCGGGCGACCGGACCAAAGAAGCGAGAGTCGAAACTGTTGTCGCGCGAATCGCCCATGAGGAAATAGTTTCCTTCGGGCAAACGGTAGGGCGCGAAGTCGCGCCCTGCGGACCGACTCGGCAGCGCCATCACGAGATGGGGTGTTGCGCCGAGACGCTCGACGGCGACTTGCGGGTGAGCGTCTTCGAAAATGTCCCGCGCGTAGGGAGCGGCGTCGCGAGAAGTCGCGGGTTGGACGGTGCCGTTGATCACGAGCACGCCGTGGCGAAGTTCGAGGGTGTCGCCGGGCAAGCCGACGACGCGCTTGACCAGCCGGGTGCCATCGTGGGGTGAGAAACACACGACGATATCGCCACGCGCGGGATCAGCCCATTGCGCCAGATGATGAGTGGTGAACGGCACCTTGAGGTCGTAGGCGAGTTTGTTGACCAGCACCAAGTCGCCCTCGACGATGGTCGGCTTCATCGAACCGGTCGGAACCCAATTCCAATCGATCACCGAGGAGCGCAAGGGCGAAGTGATGATGACGACCAAGAGCAGCGGTTTCAGCCACTCGCGATAAATACGCTTCAGGGTAGTGTTCATCAGGAGGAGGGTAGACCGGGACAACCGGGCGGTGTTTCAGAGGACTTGGTGGCGAATGCGGGAAACAGGAAACACTCTGCTCGGACCATCACGCTCAAGCGGACTCCGCGGCGGCGGGCGCGTCCTGGTATTGTTTGGCCTCGCCTCCCCATCTGGCGCAGCCGCCTTCGCCGCTGGGTCGAACGCTGGGAGTGTGAATCTCTTCGTAGCCGCTGGCGGCGTAGGGGTCGCGACCGGCGACGACGATGATGTCGCGGTGATCGAACCGGCCGATACCGACGCCCTCGGGCGGGCGACCCCACGGGAGGCGCGACTCGCAACTCATGTAGTGATTGACGAGGGCGCGGCGGTAGGTGCCGGCGGGCGCCTTGTTCGGGAGCGAGCGGTGCAGCAGGTAACCGTTGAAGAAAACGACTGAGCCGGGCTCAACCTCGACGGGGATGGACTCCTCATCGCGGTAAGGAAAGCCGCCGGATTCCTCCGCGCAATCGAAGCGGCGGTCACCGTGCCAATGCTGATCCCAGATGATGCCGTGGCGGTGGGAACCGGGGAGGACCCAGAGGCATCCGTTCTCCGTCGAGGCGCAATCGAGGGAAATCCACGCGCCGACGAGCGAGCGGTCGCGGGTGGGGATGTAGTCCTCGTCTTGGTGCCAAGCTTGGCCGGGTTTACCGGAAGATTTGATGAAAAGCATCGACTGCATGCATTTCACGTTTGGGCTCACGATGTTGGTGAGCGTGGCGATGGTCGGCGGATTGTGAATCGCCTGCCGCATCACGTCGGAGCATTTGTGCGGAAAGTGAATGCAGAGAAAACGGCGCAGCACCGAGTCATCCGGCTCGCTCGGATCGGCCGCCGGGTGGTCGGGTAAGGCGCCGCGGTCGCCCCGACAGATGTGCGTGGCCTCCGCTTTGAGTTCATCGACCTCGGCTCGCGAGAAGGCGTTCTCAAGCACGAGGTAGCCGTTGGCCTCGAAGAAGGCTTGGACGGCGACGGGGTCAGCGTCGGGCGTGAAATACCCCGGTGGACGCTTTGCGGGGAACGTGTTGCGACGGGTGCCGGCGAAGCCGGGGGTCGCGGTGACAAGTTGACGAGGCGGGGATTCGATCGTTGCGGAACTCATGGCGGTGCATATCTAATACCACACAATCGGGGGTCTTAATAGCCATATGGGACGCAAAAACATATCCAAAAGACTTCGCTCCGCTCGCACGAGTCAAGTGCTGTTCGGCGATGTGGTTTACGAACCGGGGAGTTCGTTCGGTCCGCGCGTGCAGGCCGATTATCAATTGGTCGTCCTCGAAGAGGGCTCGGTGATCGCGAAAGTGGAAGGTCGCGGGCTGCCGATCGGCCAGGGTCAAGTGGCACTCTTGCTCCCGGGGCGCACGGAGGAGTTCACCTTTGCGGCGGAGAGAAAAAGTCACCACACGTGGTGCGCGTTGGCACCGTCGTTGCTTTCAGCGGACTTGATTGAAGCCTGCGCGTGCGTGCCGCCGGTGTTACCGGTGTCGCGGCGGCTGGCGCAGTTGATGGAGATGGGGCTGTCGCTGCCACGGCTGGCGGAGACATCCAGCCCGGGCTTGGTCGCCGCGCTCGGTCTCGCGACGTTGCAGGAATACTTGTTCACGGGGCGGCGAGAACAAGCGCCGCAGGCCGACGAGCCAGATGCGCTGCGGCGGGCGATTGAGTGGGTCGGAATGGATGGACATCAGGCGGTGGACCTCGCGGCGCTGGCCAACATCGCCGGCGTTTCGTCCGCGCAACTGGTCAAACTTTTCAAACGCCATCTCGACACGACGCCGCTGCGCTACGTGTGGTCGATGCGCACGCGGCGCGGCGCGCAGTTGCTGCGCGAAACCGGACTGACAGTGGGCGAAGTGGCGTTTCGGTGCGGGTTTCAAACGCCGTTTCATTTCTCGCGCTGGGTCAAACAGGTCTACGGCACCGCGCCGAAGTCGTTGCGGGCGCAGGCGTGGGGACGGTGAAAACCGGGCGCGTCGCGATTGTTTGGAAATCCCATTGCGTGGCGAGAAGCGGACTCCTATCCCGATTACCAGACACCTCGTCTCCCCATGAACTTCAAAGCTGTCTTCCGGACCATCGTCTTTCTCGCCCTGCTATTTGTCATGCTTTACGTCGGCATGAATAACACGCATGTGGTTGATTTCTTCTTCCCGATCGTCGGCACCACGGCGAAGAATCCGATCCATGCTTCGGCCGCGTTGATTTACTTCGGGGTGTTTGCCATCGGCGTGTTTGCTGGCATGGCGCTGCACACCGGCGGCGGTGGTGGGGCGAAGAAAAAGAGCCGCGAATAATCACGCGGTTCGGCTCATCCGCGGGGGCAAGTTTGCCTTGTCGTTCATCGCGCGAGCAGCACGCTGGCGCGATGCCCCGATTGTTGTTCCTCGTTTCGCTTGCCGTGTGCGCGGTCATGGGAAGCGGGGCGCGGGCGGCGGGCGCTCCGTCGCCGCCACCAGAGACTGAAGTTTGGGCGATGGTTTCTATTTACCTGAGCAAGGAAGCGTGGATCCGGTTGAACGAACTGCCCCCGCCGGACGGGGCGCAGAGTCAGCGCGAGCGGGATTTTTGCACCGCGGTGGTGATCCTCGATCAGCAACCGCTCACCGAAGGGCGCCTCGACGATGTGGAGAAGCGGTTGCAGGGATTGATCGCCGCCGATGACGGCGATGAAATCGCTTGGGCGGCTCAGTATCTCCAAGGTCGCATCTGGCAGATTTACCGGGCCGTGCCCGACGTGACCAAAGCGGCGGGAAGTTATCGCCGCTTGATCGCCCGCGCCGACGCTGGACATTGGGCGGGCTTGGCTCGGACCAAGCTGGCGGTGCTCACGCTCTACGTCATTCCGGCAGAGTCGCGCCAAGCGCGGATAGAGGCAGCGGCGGCGCTAATCGAAGGCACCGACGATGGGATCACCGTTCGCGATTTGCATCGACTGTTGGCGGGAGCGATCATGTTTTTCAATCTGCCGCCGGGGCAGGCGTTGGAGCATCTTCTCGCCGCCGATCAATTCGGTGGGCTGACGGGAAATCAAGGCGCGGACCAGTTGGTGCAGATCGCCGAATTGGCGTGGGACGCCGAACAGCCCGAGCTCTCGGCTCGTTATTATGAGCGGTTGCGGGAGGAATATCCGCGGGACGCGCGCACCTTTCTGCATGACCAGCGCCGAGCGGGTGCGGCCGTTCCGCTGCGAAGGGAGGATCTCAATGGTCGCTAGATCGCCTCGCAATCTGTTCGCCCTGATCGTGCTGTTGGGAGCTTACGCCACGGCGGCGTTTCTGGTGGCGACTAGGCCGGGCGCGACGTTGTCGGCCGATGAGCGCACGGTGATCCGGCTGGCGCATTGGCAGATCGAAGCGGGGCCGCGCGAAGCGATCGATGCGGTGATCGCTCGTTACGAAGAGTTGAACCCCGCAGTGCGCGTCGAGCAAGTGACGGTGCCGGGCAGTCTCTTCAAGCAGTGGCTGCGCACGCAGTTGATCGGCGGCAACGCGACCGACATCATCGAATTCGGCAGTTTTTGGGGCGGGGTGAACGACATCCCGCCGCGTTTCTTCGATCCGATCACCCGTGAAGTGGAAGCCCCCAATCATTACAACCGGGGGACGTCCTTGGAAGGCGTGCCGTGGCGGGACACCTTTCGCGACGGGCTCAATACGCCGGATGCTTATATTGAAAACTTGAGCAACTACTTCGCCGTCACGCTCACGATGACGACGATGCGGGCGTTCTACAACCCGGAGCTGCTCCTCGCGATTACTGGCAGCGCGAAGCCGCCGACCAGCTATCGCGAGGTTCGCGAGTTGACCATCAAGTTAGCCGACTACAATCAGCGCACCGGTCAGAAGGTGACGCTCTACGCCGGAAGCCAGTTCACTGGCGAGACTCTGATGATCGATCGCATCACGACCTACTCCGGGCTCGGTTTGTCGATGTATAACGACCGGTTTCGCGAACAGGGCACCAAGCCGCGCGACTCGACGCTCGAATACCTTCGCGGCCGGTGGAATTTTGATCATCCGGCGTTGCGGGATGCCCTCGAGTTGGCCCGGGAAGGCGCGGCGGGGATGCGGCCCGGCTTTCAGCAATTGGGCCGGGAGGCGGCGGTGCAGGAGTTCATGCGCAGCCAGACAGTCATGATCATCACCGGCACGTGGGACGCCACGAGTCTGCGCAAGTTGGCCCCCTTCGAACTGACGGTGGAGGAGTTCCCTTGGCCGAAGCAGGGCGACGGCAAATTCACTGACGAATCATGGGGGCCGTATTCAGAAGGCGCGGGCGGAACGACGGCGGCGTTCTATCTCAACAAGGCGAGCCAACACAAGGAAGTGGCGCTCGATTTTATGCGCTTCATGACCAGTGTTGAGGGCAACGGGATTTTTGTGGAGAAGAGCGGCTGGTTGCCGTCGGTGCGGGAGGTCGAAGTGCCCGACTACGCGAAGGCCTACATGCCACACTTTGCTGGGTATTCCGCCCGCCTGAGCATCATGCGCGGTTATGGCAACGAGACCCGAGATGTGTGGAGTCGGCAGTTGCACCGCTTGATCTCGCCCAACGGCAGCGTCGACTCGTTTCTCGAGGCGTTTCGCCCCGAATTCCGCGAGGCGCTCGTGCGGGATCTGCAGACGGATCTGCGCAACGTCTACCTCAGTTTGCGGCGGGATCTCGCGCCATTGACCGCGCTGGCGATGCTAGATCTTTTGGAGGACGGGGATGCGCATCGGGAGAGCTCGCGGCGCGATCGCGAGAGCAGCCAAACGATCATTGAAGCCAAACTCTACGAAGCGGAATTTGTGCTGCCGCTCGGTCCGGCGATGAACACGCTGCCCTGAGCGTGGTCGCCCGCCGGAATCACCCGGGGCGGATGCGTCGGAGATTGTCGCAGACGATCGCGGCGGCGACGCTGGCGTTGAGCGACTCGGCGTTGCCGTAGCGAGGGATCGTGATGAATTGCGAGATGCAGCGTTTCACGGCGAGGGACATGCCGCGCCCCTCGCTGCCAATCACAATGACGGCGTCCTTCGCGGGAACGAGCGTATGAACATCCTCACCCACTAAATCGCACCCGAAGACGGGCGTGGTCGTCGCGACGCGGGCCAACACAGCGTCGAGCGGCGCGCTATGCACCGGCACGCGAGCGAACGACCCTTTGCTCGCGTTGATCACCTTCTGGGAAAAGAGATCCGCGCAGTCCGGCGAAAGCACCACGCGGTCGAGGGCGAACCAGTCGGCGATGCGCAGGAGCGTGCCGACGTTGCCGGGATCCTGCACGCCGTCGAGGGCAAGCGTGAGGCCCTTGCTGAGTCCACTGTCGGGTAACGGCCGCCGGCGAATGCGCCCGACGGCGAGCACCGGAGACGGGGTGGGGAAGTGGCTCGCCTTCGCCATTTCCGCGTGGGTCATGGCGTGGGTGCGGGTGCCGGTCCATTGGTCGGTGCCGTAGATTTCTTCAAAGGCGAAGCCGGCGGCCAACAACTCGCGCACGACTTTCTCTCCTTCGATCACAAAGCAGCCGACGCTCTCGCGGGTCTTCTTTTCGCGCAGGGCGCGGAGGCGTTGCAGCTCAGCCTTGGTCAGCATGGGTCGGAGTTTTCACGAGAAAATTGCCGTGGCAATCCTTCGCGTGATTGCATCTTACGGGAAAGGTCACCAGCGTCCCCGCTTTGTGATGAGCAACCAACTTGGCTGGGGAATCTTGGGCACCGGGCGTATCGCCGGAATTTTTGCACAGGGCGTGGCGAAATCTCACCGTGGACGCGTCGTAGCGGTCGGGAGCCGATCGGCGGCGAGTGCCGATCGTTTTGCCGAGGAGCACGGGGTGCCGACGGCGCATCCCACCTATGAGGCGCTCTTGGCCGATCCGTCGGTTGAGGCCGTTTACATTGCTACGCCGCATCCCCAGCACGTGGCGTGGGCAGTGCGGGCGGCGGAAGCCGGCAAACACATTTTGTGCGAGAAACCGATCGGCGTGAACCACGCTGAGGCCATGGTAATCGCGGCGGCGGCGAAGGAGCATGGGGTGCTCTTGATGGAGGCGTTCATGTATCGCTGTCATCCGCAGACCGCGAGGGTGGTCGAGATCGTGCGCAGCGGCGCGCTCGGCGAGATCAAGCTCGTGCAGGCCGCGTTTGGTTTTAACGCTCTGTTCAACTCGACCTCCCGCCTGTGGGCCAACGACGCCGCAGGGGGCGGTATCATGGATGTCGGTTGTTACCCCGTGTCGTTTTCCCGATTGATCGCGGGAGCCGCGAGCGGGCAGCCGTTCCTCAATCCGATCGACGTCTCAGGCTCGGGACGATTGCACGCGGACACTGGAGTGGATGAAGTCGCTGCGGCGACGTTGAAATTTGCCAACGGTCTCGTGGCCCAAGTGTCGACGAGCATCAGCGTGACGCAGGACAACTGCGTGCGCATTTACGGCACGATGGGCATGCTGCATGTGCCCTCACCGTGGCAGCCGCCGAGCGAGGGGAAAGATGCGGTGATCCATCTGCATAAGGACGGGGAAATTGAGGACATCACGATCCGGGTGGCCGATGCGCTTTATGGACTCGAGGCCGACGCGGTGGCGGCTGCTTTGGCTGAAGGCCGACGCGAAGTCGCGGCGATGACGGTGGCCGACACGTTGGGTAACCTGGCGACCTTGGATGCGTGGCGGCGCGCGGTGGGGCTCGAGTATGCGCTCGAGAAGCCCGAGAATTTTACCGAGCCGCATGCCTGCCGGCCGTTGCGAGCGCGCACAACCGGTTTGATCCCGCACGAGATCATCCCCGGATTGAACAAGCCAGTGTCGCGGCTGATTATGGGCTGCGATAACCAGCAGACGTTGCCGGACGCCGCGGCGATGTGGGACGACTATTTCGAGCGGGGTGGGCGCACCTTTGATACGGCGCACATCTATGGTTCGGGATTGCAGGAGCAGTTGCTCGGCTGGTGGATGAAGCACCGCGGCAATCGCGAGGAAGTGAGCGTGATCGTGAAGGGTGCGCATCCGCCGTTTTGCAGTGTGCAAGGGATGCTCGATCAGTTGCACGTTTCGCTGAATCGGTTGCAGACGGACTACGCCGACCTCTACGTGCTGCATCGCGATATCCCGGAGGTGCCGGTGGGAAAGATCGTCGATGCGCTCAACGCCGAAGTGCAGGCGGGGCGGGTCCGCATTTTCGGCGGCTCGAATTGGTCGCTCAAACGCATCGCCGCCGCTAACCGTTACGCGCAGCGCAAGGGCCTGCAGGGTTTCAGCGTGGTTAGCAATAATTTCAGCTTGGCTCGCATGGTCGATCCGGTGTGGACGGGCTGCATCTCGTCGTCCGACATCGCGTCGCGTCGTTGGTTGCAGAAGCACCAATTGCCCCTGCTCGCTTGGTCGAGCCAGGCGCGCGGTTTCTTCACCGACCGGGCGGGTCCCGACCTCCTCGAGGACGACATGCTCACGCGCTGCTGGTATAGCGAAGACAATTTCGAGCGGCGGGAGCGGGCCTACGCGTTGGCGAAGGGGAAAGGGGTGACCCCGATCGCGATCGCCGCGGCTTACGTGCTCGCGCAACCGTTTCCGACCTTCGCGCTGATCGGTCCGCGTTTGCTCAGTGAGACGGTGAGTTCCCTGCCGTGCCTCGATGTGAGGTTGACGCCAAAGGAGGTCGCATGGCTCAACCTCGAGCGCAAACGGCTGTGAGGCCGCCTGGTCGTGCGCCTCTGGGCGCGATGGAGAGCCAAACTAAAGGACAGATTCTTGGCGTTCTTGGTGACTAAATTGGAACGGTAGTCCGGGTGATTTCCCCACTGGGAAAGCTGTTGTCTCGGCGGTCCGATCCATTTCCAATCGGTCTCCTCCTCCCCGCCATGAAACGATATCCCCTCCCCCTGATTGCGATCCTGGTTCTTGCCGTCGTGGTTACCCCTGGGTGGGCGGCGACCAAGGCAGAGTCGAAATCGAAGAGCAAGTCGCCGGCGCTGGGGATGGCGGTCGCGATTACGACGGTCACGGGCATCGCGATCTCCCCGCTGTTGGGCACGGGCGCTTACGGGGCCTACGAATATTTTACGACACCCGAGGAATCGCGTGCTGCGCTGCCGTGGTATGCGCAGGTGAGTTTCTGGCTCCCGGCGCTGGGGGTAGTTGTTTTGGTGGCGGCGAAAGACGCCTTGGGTGCGGTGATGCCGCCGGGTTGGAAGAAACCGCTCGATGTCCTTGAGACGATCGAGAACAAGGCTTCCGGTTTGGTCGCGGCGGGCGCGGTGGTGCCGTTCACGATGGCGGCGGTTTCGAAGACGATCACGGCCCACGGGCCGGAGGGGCCGGAGTGGGGCGCGACGGGATTGGCGATGCTCCATCTCGGGGCGATCGATTTCACGTGGTTGCTGAACATCCTCACGGTGCCCTTTGGCCTCGCGATCTTCGCGGTCGTCTGGATGGCGTCGCACGCCATTAATGTGTTGATCTTGTTGAGCCCGTGGGGCGCGATCGACGCGGCGTTGAAAGGCGCGCGGACCGCTCTGCTGGGCTTGTTGACGCTCTCGGCGACCCTCAATCCGTGGGTCAGTGCCGGCATGTCGGTGGTGATTATCCTCATCGCGTATCTGGTGGCCGGTTGGTCGTTCCGCCTGACGATTTTCGGGAGCATCTTTAGCTGGGATTTCTTCACGTTGCGCCGCCTCCGGTTCAAGTTGGCCGACAGTGACAACCAAGCCTTTGCCGGGGGCAACCTACCGCAGGTGCCCGTGCGCTCCTATGGACGGCTGCGCAAGACGGAGACGGGCCTGACGTTCACCTATCGCCCGTGGATGGTGTTTCCGGCCAAGACGGCGGCCGTGCCCGCCGCGGGTCTGGTGGTGGGCAAGGGTTTGTTTCTCTCCACGGTGGTCAGTGGCGAGGATGCGACGTTCTTTATCTTGCCTCCTCGCTATCGGGGGCATGAGGAAGCGCTATCCCAGGCTTACGGAATGGCGGGAGTTAATCTAGCTGGTCTGCGCAAAGCGTGGGGAGCGATGAAGGAGCTCTTCGGCGGCAGTGCAGCGAAAATACAAATGGTGTGAACAAGCTACGCCTCATTTTTCGCGGATTGGCGGCGCTTTTCTTTGTCGTCGCTGGGGCGAACCATTTTCGGCACCCGGAGATTTATCTGGGTATGATGCCGCCGTGGTTGCCATGGCCGGAAATGCTCAACGACCTCAGCGGAGCCGCAGAGATCGCGGGCGGGATCAGCCTGCTCTGGGCTGGCACGCGGCGCATGGCGGGCTGGGGGTTGATCGCGCTTTTGGTGGCGGTGTTCCCGGCGAATCTTTATGTCGCGATGCAGGGCGAGATGCCCGGACTCGAGGTGTCGGCGACGGCCCTCTGGTGGCGGTTGCCGTTTCAGGCGCTCTTCATCGCGTGGGTGTGGTGGGTGGCGCTGGCCCGCGGCAAAAGCACTGTCGTCGTTGGCGGGTAGGACGGATTATCCTTAATCCGCCGAATGCGGACACGTCATCGCTCAAGTTGCGTTCTCCGGCGCGTTAAGGAGACGCGCTCTACCTCGGTCAGTCTCCGCACCGCTCGAGCGTATTCAGTAAAAGTGTATCCGCTCAATGGGATCGAAAGGTAGGGCGATCTCTCCGAGAGAGCCGCCGCGCGATGGGGACAACGCGCCCAACAAATACCAATCGCCCCTAGGTTTTACCGTCATGGCGACATCCAAGGTAGGGGCGGAACGCCGGGCCGCCCGCGAACAACCCACGGCGCGCCCGGCGGTCACGCCCTCCCCAAAAAAATCACATTTGGTTGGGATAAATCATTCGGGCGATTGGTATAAATAGAGCATCCTGTATCCGTTATATCCGCGCCATCCGTGGCGAAATTGACGGCGGAATTCGGACTAATCTTCGCGGAGGCGGGCAGCGGTGCAGGGCTATTGAGTCAGCCGAAATTCGTGGCGTTGGGCGAGGTAGCCGGAGCGTTCGGTCAACTGCACGCGGAAGATTCGGTCATCCCAGACCGCCTTTAACTGCACGTCGTCGATGATGCGGGGTTCGACTGTCGCGGTGAAAAGTTCTGCGTTGTAATGCAACGCGGCGGCCTGTCCGGTGCCGGTGCGCAGGATGATATTTCCGGCGCTCAGTTCCGGTTTGCGGGCGAGCATGAAGTTCCAGACGGCGGGTTCGCGGGACTCGCACAGGTCGTAGTCGTCGGTGAGCGTGATCGGGCCGTGGCGTTCCAATCGCAGCGTGCGGGTCCAGCGTTTGATTTTGGCGGCTTCCGGATAAGCGGCGGCGAGATCGAGTGTGAGCGTGGCGGCGGTGTCGTCGGCAGTATGGTGCACATCGCGAGTGGTGAAGGCTTTGCCGTTTTGCTGCATGGTGCCGTTGACCGTTGGCAGATTGTGCCACTGCGATTGCATCGTCCAGATCTCGTAGCGCTGCGGGCTGAAGGTTTTAGCGGTGTAGGTGTCCACTCCGACGTCGATCAGCAGGGGTTCGCCGTGCAGAAAGACGAGGAAGTTGCCGAGGTCGTTGTGATTGTGGTTCTCGTCGTTGTGACCGCCCTTGGCGGCGAGGAAGAAACCTGCACTGCAACCGGTGTGGCTGCGCGCGGCCATAAATTGCAGATCCGGCAACCACACATCGCGCAGCAGGGGCGGGGGAGGAGTCGCCGAGGTTGGGTCCGTCTCGAAGAGGCCGGCGAGGGTTCGATTGATCGAGCGGAGATGACTGTAGGGGCGTTGGGTCTGATGCTGTTTTACCCAACTCCCGAAATCGACCAAGGCATCGTCGCCGATGTGGCGGCCGTAGCGTTGGACGAGGGCCCCATCGATGTCGCCTTTGGCGGAGGCGTCGGCGAAATTAACGAGCCAATCGCCGTCGATGTGGGCACGCATGATGTAGCGGCCGGTTTCATGAATCAGCGGTTGGTCGAAAATCGAGATATTTCCGTGAGTGGCGGAGTGCAGCAGTTCGAGGCAGTCGAAGAGGCTCGCCCCGGCGCGGCCCCAGTAGGCGGGGCCTTCGTCGCAGCCACCGTCGGAGGGCTGGTGATTGATGAACAGGTCGAGGCTGCGCATGATCTTGTGCACGGCCCGGCTGCGTTTTTCCGGATCGCTTTCGATGAGGAGCACACAAGCGAGCCAGTTCGAGTTTACCCAAGGATTCCAGTTGTTGATCGTGTGGCGGCCGATGTGCCAACTCATCCACCAATAGTCATCACGTTCGAGGGCGGGTTTCAGCAGCTGACGGTTGATTTCGATTTTGATTCGTGGGCGAATTAGTTTCGAAACCGTGTCGAGTTGCTCGCCGAGTAAATGGTCAATCCATGCGAGGAGGGCGGCGGTTTCCCCGACGACGAGATCAACCGTGGGATCGGTAATGTCGGGCAAGTCCGGTCCGACCTTTTGCTCCTGCAGATGCGCGGGAATGCCCCACCACGTTTCCTCACAGGTCAGCCACACGCCGTCGGTGATCGCGTCGAGAAATCGGCCATGGCCTTCTACGCATTCGGCGAGGACGAGTTCTTGCAAGCGGCTGCGCCGTCGAAAGAGAGGATCCTGATACGTGGTGCGATTGCCATGGCGTGGGTAGTCGAGCAGCACGCTGGCGAGCAGGGGTTCCTACGTTTCGGTCAGACGCTTTTCGCCCTCGGCGAGGAGACGTTGGCGGACATCCGCAGGGAGTTTTTCCCATGCGTCACGGTCAGAAGCGGCAGGGTGGCGCCGCCAAGTGGAACCGGTTGCGAGTGCCGAATGCACCCTGTCGAGATTGTGGGGGCCGGAGAGCAGGTTACGGGGCGCAGACACCATCGGCCGAAACTGTAGCGTCCTCACATGAGGGCAAGTGCAAGCTGGCGCTGATCTGCGTGGGTGCAGACGAAAAATCTTATCAATCTAACGGAGCGCTCTGGTGGAAATCTGGCGATGAAGCGGTCTGAATTGCGGTCAGATTCACTTCAGGTTGAAGGTCCCGCGGAAGTCTTCAGGCCCAAAAACGAGCCGAGAGCAAAAACGAGCCGATCAATCCTGAGGGGATACCAACGCCAGCCCCGGAAGTAAAACGCGGCGGCGAGGCGCCGGTGCTGAGGGGTGGCGTTGAGCTGTCGTCCGGCATTGGCATTGGTTTGCGCGAGATAACGGCGTTGGCCGGCGAGAGGCAGCCCTGACATGGTGCCATACTGGTTATGGATCCAAGCGCGGTGCACCAGTGCGAAGGAATCTCGGCCCATCATGGAACTGTCGTGCTGCCGGTAGCAGGTGGTGACGCAACCGGTCCAAGCGGGCTCCACTCCGGCGTGGAAAGCGCGTAGGAAAAAATTGCGGTCTTCACCCATGTCTCGGTTGCCGGGAAAGGTGGCCGGTTTCAATGCGAGGTTTTTTGACCAAGGGCCGATCCGTGCTAAGAGGCGTCGATGAAAAGCGACGCAGCTGGGTTGCAGCCAATACTGGCAAAAAAAATAGGCGGATCTCAGTCGATTGCGAACGGTTGGGGCCGGGGTGAAGTCGGCCTCGATCTGTGTGGGGTCTTCACGAAACGTAACGCAACTAGTGAACACAAAATCGGGATCGGTGGCGGTAAAAACTCGGGCCAACTCGGCGAGATGGTGAGGTTTCCAAATGTCGTCCTGATCCAAGGGGGCGATAAAATCGTGAGCGGCGTGGCGAAAGGCTTCATCGCGGGAACGGGCGCAATTAAGATTGGCCGGATTGACGTGATAGGTGACCGGCTGTTCTACCCGGGTGGCAAAGGCTTCGACGAGATCGCGCGACGGCTCGGGACTGGCGTCCTCGACGACGATCAGCTCCCAGTCGGTATGGGTCTGTAGTCGAACCGATTCTAAGGTTTCCCCGAGGAGCTGGCGTCCATTGTAGAGGGGGAGGCAGATGCTGAATGAAACGGACAGCATGGGAGTCGGAATAGTAGCGGCCCGGCGCGGGGAGCAAAAGCGTTAATTACCTCGCGGTGTCTGGTGAGGTGCGGAATCCGGCTCCGCTGGTTTGGGTCGGTCGAAACTCCGGGGGCGGGAATCGATGTTCGTGGCAAGGAGCACGCCCCAGAGCGACGGGGGTTCCTGCACGCGGGGATCGGCTTCGGGAGCGAGATATTTGAATACTTTAGTGAAGCTCAGGCTGCATTGTAGGCGGCGTTGGCCCTTGGAATCAATCTTGGGATTGAGCGTGATGATACTGGTGTTGAAGGGCGCTGTGCGCTTCAACGCTTAGGCTTGCTGGCGCACGTCGCGGTAGTCGAGGGAGCGATCTTTGATCAAGGTGTCGAGGCGCTCCAGGTCCGCGCGAGTGATCTCGCCCCACAGGCGGCGCATCACGTCGGGCGTGACGAGTGGCGCGATGATGTTGACGAAGCGTTTCTCGTCGGACTCCTGCACCCAATACCCGATGACGAGGATGAAAGGTTCGTTGATGTCGAACTGGCGCAAGGCATCCCCGAGGTCGACAGGGGTCCGATACTTGATCGCCTTGGGATTGACCGGGTAGCCACCGTGCCGCGTGTTGATCTCCGCGGGGATGTCCCATTTCTGTGTGTAACCGGGCGGGGTGTAGCCGTCGAAAAATGTGTCGCGCACCCACTTCTCGAAGACGAGGCCGTGTTGTTGCACCTCTTGCGCGACGAGGGCGGCAGCCAGCGCGAGGCTCCACCCCACGATACGAATCAACCGTAAGATCACGAAGGTTCATGCTGGCGACCCGCCGCCGCAGTGCAATGCGGATTGCGTCGATCAATCAGACGCGTCGAAGTTGCGGTGGCGCCTACCCCTTGGGCAATTTCCACTTGCCGCCGCGGAAGAGAGCTGCGCTCCACAGGTTCAGCACGGTGAACGATACAGGAATAGAGATGTAAACGCCGAGGGGGCCGAGACCGAGCGGTATGGCCAGCACCCACGCGAGCGGGACTTATCCGAGCCAGAAGCAGAAAAAGTTGAGTCGAGGGGGCGTCCACGTGTCGCGGGATCCGTTGAACGTCGCCTCCAAACACATGCCTGCGGCGTAGAGCGGGAATGCGAGACTGATGACCCACAGCGTTTGGACCGCTTGTCGGGCCACTTCCGCACCGGTGGTGAATACGGCGACGAGCGGACGGGCAAAGACGACGAAGAGGGCCACCCAACTGGTGGTCGCGATGAGCAGTTGGGCGATGCCGTTGCCCGAAGTCTTGAGGATGGTGGGGAGGGTTTTTCGCTGCGGCCGGAGATCGGCCCAACCCACGCGCACGCGGCCGGCGCGGGCGGTCAGATGCCAGATTTGATAAGCGACCCCAACGCCGCGCCCGATGGTGGTGGCAACCGCAGCACTGGTGATGCCCATTTTGGGAAACGGGCCCCACCCGAAGATGAAGCACGGGTCAAGAATGATGTTGAGAGCGTTGGCAAGCCAGAGCGTGCGCATCGCGAGCACGGCGTCACCAGCGCCGTGAAACACCGCGTTGATCAGAAAAATCATGAAAACGGTGATGTTGCTGCCGAGCATGATGGCGGCGTAGTGAGTGCCGCGCGCCACGACTGCGTGATCCGCGCCCATCAATTGCAGGATGTCGCCCGCGAAGTAGGCGAGCACGACACCGAGCCCCGCGGAGATCGTGGTGCCGAGGAGGAGGATTTGCCCCGCCGATTGTGCGGCGCGCACGGAATCTTTTTCCCCATGCGACGAGCGATAATCGCGGTCGCGGCAAAGGAGATGCCGATCGCGATGGAGTAGCTCAACGTCATGACCGATTCGGTGACCCCGACGACGGGGACCGCTTCCTTCCCGATTCGCGAGGCCCAGAACACATCGGTCACTGCGAAGAGCGACTCCATGACCATCTCGAGCACCATCGGCACGGCGAGGAGCAGCACCGCGCGGTTGAGGGTAACGGAGCTGTAGTCGTGATGCTCCCCCCGCGGAGCTTGGCCGACGCTCCGCGAAAACGACTCGGGCGGCGGCGTGGCGTGGTCAGGGGTGGGTTCGGTCATCGTTGAACGATTGAGAGGGAGCCCCACCGCAAGGGCGATGGCTCGGGCGGGCGGTTGGTTTTCAGGAAGGCTGACTCGTGGGGAGGCAGTTACCCCTTACAACCGTCCATGTGGGCGGAAAGGGGAGGGCTTCGTTGATATTGGGCGCACTATTTGAGGTTGGATTCCCAAGTAAGTGATGCTGCTCCCAGAAGAAGAGAGCCTTGGGAACGAGAACGCTCGGCCTCCGCGACGCCCCGACCGGCGCTAATTTTTATTTTCATCCTGCAGCCGGGGACGCCGCTGCCGGAGGGCGCACTGGCGTTCTCGATGGCGCTGATGAAGGCCGGCTACATGCTGAAAGTCATCGCGCTGACTCAACTGGTCTCGGGAGGGATGCTTCTCACGAATCGTCTTGTGCCGCTTGCGCTGTTCGCCCCCTTTATCGTGAACGCGATGGCCTTCCACGGGTATCTCGAACCCTCAGGACGCGGGATGGCGGGCATGTTTCTTCTGCTCGAGCTCTACCTCGCGTGGAAATACCGCCGAGCCTTCGCCCCGATGCTCACCGCCCAAACCGAGCCGATGTGAACACGACCCGGACAGTGAGTGGTGGTGGGCGGATCAAAGCCGGGCTTGCGAAGCAGTCGGTCAGTCATAGGGTGGCAGTCATGAAAGAGATTATCTTCGATGTGCGTGAGGACGAGGCGGATGGTGGCTATACCGCCAGTGCACTCGGCGTCGGGATTCACACGGAGGGAGAAACGTTGGATGAGCTGCGTTCCAAGGTGAAAGAGGCGGTGGATTGCTACTTCGACGAGACGATGGAAGCGCCGAAAGTGATCCGCTTGCACTTTGTCCGCGACGAAGTCTTGGCACGATGAAGATGCCCCGGGACGTTTCGGGACCGGATTTGGTCAAGGCGTTACGCCAACTTGGATATGAGGTGGATCGGCAGAAGGGATCGCATGTGCGTGTGACCACCCGGTTGAATGGTGAGCATCACGAAGTCATTCCAAGTCATCATCCGATCAAGACCGGCACGCTTTCCGGAATTCTGAAGAGCATCGCGATTCATCACAAACTCACCGTTTCGGAACTTCTGGTCCGATTGGGACGGTGACAGGTTTGGTTTATTAACCACGGATGGATCCTCCGTCGCCGAGGCTAAGACGGGAGGCACGGATAAGCACGGGTTCGGTGAGCTCGGAAACAAGGTGGGGCGCGTGTCTTGTGTCGCTAGGGTCGGTAGTCCTCAACGCACCGTTTGATGACCATCGGTTAGACTGCCGCGTGATCCACTGCGCTGGTTCCCCGCAAGGACAATCTATGTCACCGCTGCTTGGTTCGCAGGGTTGCGCGATTCCTAGAATCTTCCAGCGTCGGAGGATGAAATCCATTCTACTCGCACTGATAGGATTGTGTGTCGTGGCTGCGCCGGCTTTGGCGGAACTGACCCACGTCGATGATATTTACGGCAGTATCCCGGCGAAGTCTGCGCGTGAAATGGATCATCAACTGGGGAAATTCCAAGATGAGACCGGCATCACTATTATCATGCGGCTCCATCCGCAGTCACCATCGGAGGCGGAGGACCATGCGCCGGGGGCCTCCATGCGCGCGTGAACGGCGAAGCTGAGCGTGTTGGAAGGAGGGGTGTTGGTGGTGTATTTTGCCGACGAGGGCGATTGGCGGGTGTGGATCGGGGATGACCTGACGGCCCGGTTTGTCGGTCGGCCCGGCCCGGCGGCAGAGTTCACTGAAAGCGGGGCGATGCACGAGGTGAAGGAGCGCTGGTTGGCCGAGGTGTTTGCCGAGCGCGATCACGCGTGGGCGCACTGGCAGCAAGTGGCGCACGCCACCCCTCGGCCGGAAGATCGCGTGGGCTTCACCGCGAAGGCGATGGCGGACGGATTGATGGCGAAGTTTTCCACGAACCATCCCACGCTGGGCCAGAAGTTGTTCGCGGCTGTGCTGGCGAACAACGTGAAGCTGGTGCGCCGAAGCGTGGCTCGCGGGGCGGCAGTGGAATCGCGTGACGAGCTGGGCCGCACGCCCTTGATGGTGGCGACACACGCCGACCAACCGGAGATGGCTGAAATCCTCCTCGAAGCATCGGCCAACGTGAACGCGCGCGACTCCATTGAGGACACGCCGTTTCTCTACGCAGGGGCGGAAGGTCGGACGGAGATCTTAAAACTCATTCTCGCGCGTGATCCAGACCTCAAGAGCACGAATCGTTTTGGTGGCACGGCCCTGATTCCGGCCGCCGAGAAAGGGCACCTAGACAACGTGCGCTTTCTGCTCGGCACGGAAATCAACGTCGACCACGTGAACGATCTGGGGTGGACCGCCCTTTATGGAGCCGTGATGCATCCGCGTCAGGGTAGTGAGACTTATCGGGCGATCGTGCAGGCGCTCCTCGACGCCGATGCCGATGCGACGATCACCGACAAGCAAAGTCGCCCGCCGGAGCAGCGCGCCCGCGAAGTCGGCAATGAAGATCTCGCCGACCTGATTGCCGCGGCCTCAAAGCGATAGCGGAATCCCCAGCAACTTCGTCGAGCGCGACGGGCGGGAGAAACTTAGCTGGATGGATCGGCCGTCATCATTTCTTGCAGCAGCGGTTGCATCGCTTCGGCCCAGAGTTGGTAGCCGGCGGCATTGGGGTGCAACTGGTCGGGCATGATGATGTCGGGAATCGAACCGTCGTTGCCGAGGAAGGCGCGGGTGATATTCAGATAGCGCACGCGTTGGCCATCATCCAACCGGGCGAGGTCTTCGTTGACCGCTCGAATGATCGCCATCTTCTCCTCCCATGAATCGGGATTGCCGGTGCGACCCCACCGGGGTCCACGGGGAAAGATGCCGAGGAGGAGGATTTTTGTTTCAGGGAGTTTTCCCTGAATCATGGCGACGATCTTACGACTGGCGGCGGCAATCTCGGCGGTGGTATTACCACCAGTGTTGTTGGTGCCGATCATCAGGACGACGACCTTGGGGCTGATGCCGTCGAGTTCGCCTTGCTCGATGCGCCAGAGAATATGTTGGGTGCGGTCGCCCCCGATGCCGAAGTTGGCCGGTTGGTATGGGCCGTAATACTGTTCCCAGATGTGCGGAGCCTTGCGCCATCCGTAGGTGATCGAGTCGCCGAGAAAAAGTAGACCGACGGGGCCTTCCTTGGTCCGAGCGAGGAACGAGTCATGCAGTTCGAAGAAACGGGCATTGCCGACCTTCGGCGCGGGCTGACTGGCATCGTTGTCAGCGGTGACCGATGTCGGGACCGTCGTGGTGGTTTGGGCCTGCGTGGGTAGGGTGAAGCCGGCACTTAAAAACAGAAGCAGGAGGGCGCGGGGCAGGGGGATTTTTTCCGTGGGATCATAAAATTCAGGGGGCAACCGAAGCGGGGAGTTGCGCTGATTGGTAGGCGAAAAGTTTCCAGCCGTCGGCTTCGCGATGCCAGACGGCGAGAAAGCGGAGGCGGAAGGCGACGTGTTGCTCGCCGATCCGAACGATGAGGCTGGCCCGCCCAGAGAGCGCGGCAACCTCGTCGGTCACGCGGTCGATTTGCAGGAATTCGTAGTCGTAGCTTTCGTAGCGCATATGGTGGGAGCGCACGGCGTCGAGAAAGTCAGCCTTGGTCTGCACGCGGCCGTCGGCGTGGCCGTAGGAGAGTCGGTCGGAGAGTAGCGGGGCGAGCCGTTCGGCCTCGCCAGCGATCGTGGCCCTGATGCGCGCGGCGTCGGTCGTGCGCACTTCCTCTTCGATCGTGGCAGCGCAGACTCGGAGCGCCCCGAAGAGGCAGCTGATCAGTAGCCAACCACGAAGCCGATTCATCGTTGAACGGGTTGAGGTTTGAGCTGGTCGTCGATCGCGACGTAAGTGAAGACGCCCTCGGTCACGTGGACTTGCTCGCCGTCGGTGAATCGCTGCACCCAGGCTTCGACGTCGATCCTCATCGACGTGGTGCCGATCTTCAGGAGGCGGGCGTAGCAGCTGACGTTGTCGCCGATGGACACGCGGTGGAGAAACACCATCCCGTCGACGGCAACCGTCGTCACGCGACTGCGCGCGGTGTTGCGAGCGAGGATCGCCCCGCCGAGATCCATCTGCGACATGAGCCAGCCGCCAAAGATGTCGCCGTTGCCGTTGGCGTCGGCGGGCATGGCGATCGTGCGAATTACGAGTTCGCCGCTGGGCGCAGTGGGGATGGGTTCGGGGTCGCTCATGGGGATAGCAGGTTCAGGTCAGTTAGGCCAAGCAATCGCGCTAGGCTCAAGGTTTTCCCTGCGCTTGGTAAACGAGGAGGGGCGCGGGGCGACCCTCGGTCGTGACGAAAACGGTGCGACCATCGAGGGAAAAGCAGACGGCCTCGGCTTGGGGCAGCCCGTGGGCGTCGAGGGCGATCGGATCGGCCGCGAAGGCCTCGGCCCAAGTCTGTTGGTCGCCGCGGGGATAGAGATAAACCTCGCCGTAGGTGAGCACGACGGCGGCTCGCCCATCGGCGGAAATATCGAAGCCGCACGGTTGCGCGCGGTAGCGACCCCATGGGGCGTTGATCATCGCCAGCGGACCGTGCGGATCCGGGATGCCTTTAAGCGGTCCGATGACCTGCGCGAGGGGGCGCGCCACGGTGGGCGCTGGGCGAAGCGGGAGCTCGTAGGCCACGGATGGCTTCGTGCGCTTGGAGAGCAGCAAGACGGTTTGCAACCGAGGGTCGACGGCTACGCTTTCGCAATCGCGCGGACCCTGAGGGTAGCGCACGGGAATCTGCCACGCGACTTCGACGGTCGACTCGCGGCGGGGATCGAGCGTCGCCGGATCGGGCTCGGGCACGATGTAGAGCACGCAGTCGGTGCGTTGGGCATTATTGTCGCCGACATCGGCGATGAGGAGATAGGAGCGGCCCTCGAATTCGAACGACGCGATATCCTCCCAGTCGATCTGGGTAGCATCGGCGATGCGCACTGATCCGAGCAATTGTCCGCGAGCATTAAGCGCGTAAATCACGGGCTGGCTCCCACTGTCGTTGTGGGTCCAGAGAGCTCCAGGCAGCCGGTGCGAGGGGGCGAGGCCGCTGGCCTCATCGATGGAGGGGGCCTCGATCGTGCCGGCGGTGGCAGGGCCGCGCCAGGGGGTGGTCAAAGAAGAGGCGATCGACCAGGAGATTGTCGCTCCGCCGAGGAAGAGCACGGACGAGAGGAGGAGGCACCGTCTCATGGAGTCAGCCCGAGGTCATTTTTCAGAGTCTGCAAGTCAAAACTCGGAGGGAGCGTGGGGTTGGAGATTGCCGTTGTTTTCGCTGCGAGGCTGGGGCATATTTGGTTCCTCATGAAAGCAGGCTCCTCGACGGCGTATCGCCGACTCCTCAACGAGATTGGAACGGTTGACGCGGTGGGCATCGCCGAGCGCGTTGCCAAATATCAGACCCGGAGCATCAAGAAAGCCTCGAAGGTGTGGGGCCTCAAGATGGCGACCTCGATGGTCGATCTGACGACGCTTGAGGGCAAGGACACGCGGGGCAAAGTCGAATCGCTTTGTCGCAAGGCGATCGATCCGCATGGCGACCCGGACATCCCGCAAGTGGCCGCGGTCTGCGTTTACCCGGCGATGGTGAAGCATGCGGCGCGGATGTTGGCCCACACGGCGATCAACGTGGCTTCGGTCGCAACGGCGTTTCCCAGCGGACAGGCTCCGCTCAAGACCAGGCTCGCTGAAGTGAAGGCGGCGGTGGCGGACGGGGCGGACGAGATCGACATGGTGATTAACCGCGGAGCGTTTCTGTCGGGCGACTATGCGCTGGTGCAAGACGAGATCGCCGCAGTGCGAGACACCTGTGGTGATTCGACGCTCAAGGTGATTCTCGAGGTCAGCGAACTGGAGAATTACGACGCGATCCGGGCGGCGTCTTTTCTCGCGATGCGGGTGCTGCGACCGGGAGATTTTATCAAAACGAGCACGGGCAAGACTTCGCTCAATGCCACGCTCGGGAATAATCAGGTGATGCTAGAGGCGATCCGCGATTTCTATCTCGAGACCGGCACGCCCATCGCGATGAAGCCGGCCGGCGGCATCAAGAGCGCGAAGCAAGCGTTGCACTTCCTCGTGGCGGTGAAGGAGACCCTCGGCGACGAATGGTTGAACAACACCCGCTACCGTTTCGGCGCCTCCTCGCTGCTCAACGATCTCCTGCGCCAGTTGGAAAAAGAAAAGACCGGCGCGTATCAAGCCCCCTACTACTTCAGCGAAGCTTCGGGAGCCTACTGAGGGGGATTTTTTCTTAACCACGAATGGACACGAATAAACACGGATTCAATCTGCCGGAGGGTGAGCAGACGCATGCGATTATCGGATGTGCGTTTGAAGTGCTCAATGGCTTGGGGCACGGACTCCATGAAAGCCGTATGAGAATGCCATGGTCGTTGAATGGGGTCTCCGAGATTTGCCTTTCGAACAACAGCATCGATTTGAGATCAGCTACAAACAGGTCCTGGTGGGAGAATTTATCCCCGACCTCATTGTGGGATCGTCGGTCGGGGTAGACACTAAAGTGATCGAGCGAATTACAGATCTAGAACGTGGTCAGATGCTGAATTACCTCAAAATTACCAAATTGAAAGTTGGGCTCATTATTAATTTCAAGCGACCTAAGCTCGAGTGGGAGAGAATTGTTCTCTGATCCGTGTTCATCGGTGTCCATCCGTGGTTAACTCATTTCATCATGCCGACTATAACTGATAAAAAATCCTCGCGTTCTAAAAGCCAGGCCTCGGGGCGGCCGGCGGCTGAATTGATCTTTGGCGATCTCTGGGAGTTTGACCCCGCGCCCGAGACGGCGGACCCGAAACTGAAGGCACGCTACGACTTGTTTATCGGCGGTAAATTTGTCGCGCCAGTGGCGGGTAAATACTTCGATTCGATCAATCCCGGCGACGAGACGAAACTGGCGAGCATCGGCCACGCGAAGGCCGCGGATGTCGACGCGGCCTATGCGGCGGCGAAGAAAGCCTTTGAGACGGTGTGGGGCAAAATGCCCGGGCGGGAGCGTGCGAAATATATCTATCGCATCGCCCGGCTCCTGCAGGATCGCGCGCGGGAGTTTGCGGTCGCGGAGACGATGGATGGCGGCAAGCCGATCAAAGAGTCGCGAGACTTTGATGTGCCGATGGCCGCCGCGCATTTCTTTTATCACGCGGGCTGGGCGGACAAACTTGATTACGTGGCTCCGGGCCGGAAAGTCGCTCCGCTCGGGGTAGTCGGGCAGGTGATCCCGTGGAATTTTCCCTTACTGATGCTGGCGTGGAAGATCGCTCCGGCGCTCGCGATGGGCAATTGCATCGTGATCAAGCCGGCCGAGACCACGAGCATCACCGCGCTCAAGTTCGGCGAGATCCTCCAAGATGCGGGCCTGCCGCCGGGCGTGGTTAACATCGTGACAGGATTTGGCGACACGGGTGCGGCGGTGATGACCCACCCGACGGCGGCCAAGGTGGCCTTCACGGGATCAACCGAGGTCGGCAAGATCATCATGCGATCGATCGCCGACACCGAAAAGAAGATGACGATGGAGCTGGGCGGCAAGGCGGCCAACATCGTCTTTGACGACGCCCCGATCGATCAAGCGGTAGAGGGCATCGTCAACGGGATTTTCTTCAATCAAGGCCACGTCTGTTGCGCGGGCTCCCGCCTGCTCGTGCACGAGCCGATTGCCGAGACCGTGCTGAAGAAACTGCAAAACCGCATCAAAGTGCTGCGCGTTGGCAACCCGCTCGACAAGAACACCGACATCGGTGCGATCAACTCGCAGGAGCAGCTCACCAAGATTCGCCAGCTGGTGGAGGTGGGTGTGCAGGAAGGCGCCGACATGTTCCAGCCGAACTGCCGCCTGCCGGGTAAGGGCTACTATTTCAAGCCGACGGTGTTCTCCAACGTGACGATGAGTCACCGCATCGCGCGCGAAGAAATTTTTGGGCCGGTGCTCAGCGTGCTGACCTTCCGCACCCTGGAGGAAGCGGTCGAGAAGGCGAACAACACCGCCTACGGCCTCAGCGCAGGCGTGTGGACCGACAAGGGTTCGCGGATCCTCAAAATGTCGACGGAGCTGAAGGCGGGCGTCGTCTGGGCCAACACCTACAACAAATTTGATCCAACTTCGCCCTTCGGCGGCTACAAAGAAAGTGGCTTCGGTCGCGAGGGCGGCCGCCAAGGCCTGCTCGATTACTGCAAGCTGGTGTAGGGGGGATTTTTTTTAACCACGAATGGACACGAATAGACACGAATTTTTGGAGGACAGGCTCCGGCATCGCGATCTTGATATCGTGGATAGCCCCGCGGTTCATGACCGAGGACAGAGCGACTCTCTACGCGACTCCAGCCCTTGGGGTCGGTCGCTCGCCGAATCCTATTCGTGTCAATTAGTGTCCATTCGTGGTTAAACTTCTCATGCCCGATGTTTTCATCCCTCCCAGTGAATGCCCGGTGTGCGGCGAAGATGTGCCGCGCGGGGCGAGAGCTTGCCCGGGGTGCGGGGCGGATGAGCGCTCGGGGTGGAATGAAGAGGCGACCCGTTACGATGGTCTCAATTTGCCCGCCGAGGCGTTTGGGAATGATTCTCCGCCACCCACTCGCCCCTCGGCTTCTCCTTTCCGCACCGGAGCGCTCCTCGTGACGATCGCCGCCGTCGTGCTCGCCTTCGTGTTTTTTTAATCCTTTTTCACCATGACTCGTTTACCCATCACTAAGACGCCCAAACCCTATGTGGGAGGCGCATTCATCCGCTCGGAAAGCGGCCGCACGTTTCCATTGAACGACAAATGGGGGAAGTTCTTCGCCAACATCCCGCAGTGCACCCGCAAAGATTTGCGCAACGCGGTCGAAGCGGCGGCGAAAGCAGGAGTGGGCTGGGCTCAGCGCACGGCCTATAACCGCGGCCAGATTCTCTACCGGCTAGGCGAGATGTTGGAGGCTCGGCGGGCTGAGATGATCGAGACGCTCGGCCGATTCGGCGCGCCGAAAGCGTCCGCGGCGAAGGAAGTCGATGCGTGCACGGACCGCCTGATCTACTACGCCGGCTGGTGCGACAAATATGAACAGGTGCTGGGCAACGTGAACCCGGTGGCCTCACCGCATTTTAACTTTACCGTCACGGAACCGATGGGTGTCGTCGGAGTGATCGCCCCAGATTCCCCTCCGTTGCTGGGCTTGATTTCGATGGTGGCGCCAGTCATCGCGTGTGGAAATTCTGTCGTGGCGGAAGTGAGCGAGTCGAATCCCTATCCCGCGATTCTCTTTGGCGAGATGCTGGGGACGAGCGATCTGCCCGGCGGCGTGGTCAATCTGCTCACCGGATTCCAGAAGGAGCTGTTGCCGACGTTTGCCACCCATAACTACCTGCGCGGGCTCAGCGCGGCGGTTGTGGGTGAGGATCGTAAGACGCTGCGGCTGGGTGCGGCCGACAGCGTCAAGCGCGTGCACTTCGTCGATCCCCAGACCGATTGGTATGGCGAGCAGGCGCAGGACCTCTACGCGATCCGCGACTTCGTGGAGTTCAAGACCACGTGGCATCCGATCGGCGCGTGAGAGGTCGATCCGGGATCGGCCACAAAGAACACAAAGGGCAGCCCGGTAAGTGGGCTCACCCTGGCGCCTTTAGAAGCGCGGTAAGATCTCATTCGCGAATGAGACCTTCGTGCTCTTTGTGGCTAAGGTAGTCGTCAGCTAAGTTTGGCGTGGGTGCCGCAGCTCGGGTGAAACCGGCACTCGCCACCGCGCTCCTGAGGATGGGTGATCGCCCTCTGCAAATCCTGCGTGCGATCTACGCGGCAGCCTTCGACTGGTTGGCGATCCGTTGAGCCCGATCAGAATATCGGTTTGATCGGGATTTCATGGAAGCAACCACGGCGTTGACGCGGGGATGTCTTTATCAAGGGTCTGGGCGAGGTGGGTGATCACCCAAGCGTCGATTATCGAGAGCGCGCGTTGCTTGAAGGCGGCGCGATCGCGAATGCCTTCGGCGGTGCGGGCCGCGATCGGGAGCGCATCGGCGGGCAGAGACTGAGCGGTGAAGGCCATGAGCGCGTCGGCTTGGTCGGCATCAGACAACGTTTTCATAATGCCCGGCAGGTAACCGTAGATTTCAAAGTTGCCCAAGTGCTCGATCAGAGCTGCAAAGTTATCCATCGTGTAGCGCGCGACGGCGGCGGGATTTTCGGAGTGGTCCGCGAGAGCGGTGAGATTTTGATTGGCTTCCGAGACGGGCATTTCGTCGCCTAGCGACATGAGGAGGGTGTCCGCGAGCAGATCGGGATCGAGAGCGGATTGCAGGCCCCGGTAGGCGCGCGCTTTGCCCTCGGTGGTGAGGGCGCGGCGGGCGAGGGCCCGCAGCTGATCGTAAGTCGCGCGGTCGGCGTAGCGACCCGCGAGAATCATCACCGGGCCGATGAGGTCGCCCGAGAGCGAGGCGGGGTCTTTGAGGTAGGCTTGGAATCGTTGGTTCGCGTCCACGATGGTCTGATTGTCCCCGAGGATGCCGAGCATTCCGATGACGTCGGCGCGCAGCGAGGTCTCGAGGGGAGACTCACCCGGCTGGGCTTCCCACGTGAGTCGCTCACTCAACGGACTCAGGAAGTTGCGGGCCCAGCGCTGGAAGGCGCGCCGCCCCGGCTGGTTTTGCTGCAGCTCGTCGATCGATCCGAGAGTCGTGATGATCTCGGTGAGGATGGCCGGTTCGGGGCTGGCGATGAGTTGATTGGCGAGCTCGAGAAACCGGGTGGAGGGCACGCGGCCGGCGAGGGCGAGGGCCCACGTATCGGAGAGGAGGTTGAGCTGGTCGTCGGCGGGAAACTCGGCGATGCGCTCCGTGAGCGCGTCGCCGAGGTCGTCGTCATAGTGGACGCGGTAAAATCCGGTGTTACCGACGTTGAGTTTGATCGGTCCGGAACCGGCGGGCCAAGGCACAGTTATCTGCGAGGTTTCCATGAGGAGCGAGGTCGGTTGGGCGAAGCGTTCGAGGGTGGCAAAGGTCACGGGAATATTCCACGGCGGCGCGGCGGAATCGGTTGTGCCCAGCGTGAAGCGGGTCTGCTCGAGCACGAGTTGGCGGTGACCGTCTTGGTGCTGGGATGACACGGTGATGACGGGAAAGCCTGCGCGGCCGGTCCAGTCGGCGGCAATCGCGCCGACGGGCTGGCCGGAGGAAGACTCGAGCGCGGCCCAAAGATCGGCGGTGGTGGTGTTGCTGTAGGCGTGCTGCCGCAGGTAGAGGCGGATCCCATCGCGAAACTCTTTCTCGCCAAGATAGGCCTCGAGCATGCGGAGGAAGGACTGTCCCTTGAGGTAGGAGATGTCGTCAAAGGCGTTGGCGGCTTGCGCCTCGTTTGCGATTGGCTGGAGGATCGGATGGCTGCTGCTACGAACATCGAGGGCCATCGCCTCCTCCTTCGAGGCGTTGGCGCGGAGCCAGTATTTCCAGTCGGGATTCAGGGCGTCGGTGGTCTTGGTTTCGAGCCACGAGGCAAACCCCTCGTTGAGCCAAAGGTTGTCCCACCACGCCATCGTCACGATGTTGCCGAACCACTGGTGGGCGATTTCGTGAGCGACCACGGAGAATACGACCTCCTTTCTCGATTGGGAGCTGGTGGCCGGATCGTAGAGCAGGGCGGTGTCGATGTAGGTGATGCAGCCCCAGTTCTCCATTGCCCCGAAACCGGAGAACGCGTTGGGCACACCGATTTGATCGAGCTTGGCGAGTGGGTAGGGGGTGCCGAAGTAGTCGTGAAAGTAGGCGAGAACCTGTTTGGTGACCTCCATGGCGTAGAGGCCGGAGTCGCGTTTCCCTTGGGTGGTGAGAATGCGCAGCTTGATCCCTTCGTAGTCATCCTCGACGGACTCGAACTCCGCCGCGTAGATCGCGACGAGGTAGCTGGGCATCGCAGGGGTGCGGGCAAAGGTGACGGCTTTGTGTTCCGTTCCGGTCGGTTCCTCGCGAACGATCGGCGTGTTGGCCACGCCCATAAGTTCCTTCGGGATGACCAAGGTGACGTCGTAGGTCGCGCGAAAGACGGGCTCATCCCAGCAAGGGAAGGCTCGGCGGGCATCGGTTGGCTCCATCTGCGTGCCGAGCATGAGCCGAGGGCCGTCGGGAGTCGTGTATTCGTCGACAAAGAATCCTTGCGCCTGCCGATTGAGGAGTCCGCGATAGGCGATCTCTAGGGTGTGGGTGCCGACGCCCAGATCGACGGAGAGGGCGAGGGTTTCCGTGGTCGGGTCGAGCCGGGCGTTCAGGGTTTGGACCGCTTCGCCCTGAGTGATGAGCGTGACGGCATCGATTTCGAGCTCGAGTGCGTTAAGGACGACCTCAGTGACGGGCTCGAGCACTTCGATGGTGATGCGGGCGGTGCCCCGGAAGGTGCGCTGCGGCAGGTCGGGCTGGATGCGGAGGGTATAGTTCCGCGGGACGATGCTCTTGGGGAGCTGCCCCGGAGTGCTGGCAAATGAGAACGGCTGTTCCGCGAGGAGGGAGCAAGGGAGCGCTGCGAGGAGAAGCCACCACCCGAAGCGCAGAAAAGGGGAGGCTAATGACATGGGTGGAGGAAAGCGGAAGGGTCAAAAAAGTCAATTTCTGCCGAACTCAGGGGTGGTCCTGAAACTTACCGACATCCACTCCTACGGCTGGGGAACCGCTCGTCCAAAACGGTCCGACATGCGGGCCCGGTCCGTTAACTTGCCCTCGCCCCTCTTGGCCGAAGCCGCACACTATGCCGAACCTAATGGAAACCCTTTCGCCCAACTCCCCCCAGCGCGAGAAGCTCTACGTGTTGGCCCAGTGCGCTGGTTGGGGCGGGTTCACCTTGGCCTATTTCGGATTGAACCAGTTGGCGCGGTCGACCTCGGTGGCGGAGACCTCCATTTTTATCGCCTCTAACCTCGTTGGACTGCTGCTCTCCCACGGCTACCGCTCGTGGATTCACCGCCGCGGCTGGAAGGACCTCGGGTGGACGGCGCTGCTGCCCCGCGTGTTGGTGGGGACCCTCGTGCTGGGCATCTTGTGGACGCTGCTGACGTGGCCGCTCTACCTTTACTTCGGTGATCCGCATATCGGCAAGAAGGTCACGAAAACCGTGATCTTTATTTTCTCGGTTTTTAATGGAATCTGGATCTACGGTTTCTGGTCACTGCTCTACTTTGGTTACCATATGGCGAGCCGGTTCCGTCGATCGGAACTGGAGCGGGTGCAGTTGAAGGCGACGGTCAAGGAGGCGGAGTTGCGCGCGCTGAAATCGCAGGTGAATCCGCATTTTATCTTCAACGCGCTCAATTCGATGCGGGCGTTGATCGACGAGGATCCGGCGCGGGCGCGGCAAGCGGTCACGCAATTGGCGAACCTGCTGCGCTACTCGCTGCAGAGCGGGCAGCTTGAGACCGTGCCCTTCGAGGATGAGCTGCGCATCGTGAAGGACTACCTCGCCCTCGAACAGGTGCGGCATGAGGAGCGTCTGAAGCTGCACCTCGACATCGACCCGGACACCCTGCACTTGCCGATCCCGCCGATGCTGTTGCAGACGCTCGTCGAAAACGGTGTCAAATACGGCATCTCTGAACGGCCTGACGGGGGCGAGATCGTGATCACCGCGCGCCGGTCTGGCGACGGGATGAACTTGCAGGTGACCAACTCCGGCGAACTCCACGCGGCTGCGGATCGACCCACTCCCTCGGAAATCGGTTCAACCGGAGTCGGGTTGCAGAATGCGGCTCAGCGCTTGCGGCTTTTGTTTGGTGAAAAAGCCACCCTAAGCTTAAGCCAAGGAGCGCCGGGAGTGGTGGTCGCGGAAGCCAATATCCCCCGGTTACTCACCAGAACCCCGGTCCCCGTTGACGAATCATGAAAGCACTCCTGATCGATGACGAGCGCTTGGCTCGCAATGAACTCCGCCGCCTGCTGGCCGCGTTTCCGTCGATCACGATCGTCGGAGAAGCCGCCAACGCCAAGAAGGCGCGCGAGCAGATCGACGCCCTCAAACCCGACCTGCTGTTTCTCGATGTGCAGATGCCCGGCGAGACCGGGATGGCCCTGCTCGAGTCGCTCGAGCCGCCCGCGCCCCATGTGATTTTCACCACGGCGTTTGACGAATTTGCGGTGAAAGCCTTCGAACTTAACGTCCTCGACTACCTGCTGAAGCCGGTCGATCCCGCGCGCTTGGCCTCGGCGGTCGAACGCCTCCAGGAAAAGGTTGGCGCGGCGGCGGAGTCGGATGAGAAGCCGGCGCGGTTGGGGGCGGAAGACAAGGTCTTCGTGCGCGAAGGGGATCACTGCTGGTTTGTCGAGATCAAAAAAATCCGCCTGCTCGAGAGCGAAGGCAACTACACCCGACTGCACTTCGACGACGTGCGCCCCCAGCTCTTTCGCTCGCTTAACGCGATGGAAGCGCGGCTCGACCCTAAGTTCTTCTTCCGCGCCAACCGCCGCCAGATTATCAACCTTACGTGGATCGAGAAGATCGAACCGTGGTTCAGTGGCGGTCTGCTGGTGCAACTCAAAGGCGGGGCCAAAGTCGAGCTGAGCCGCCGTCAAGCGCAGGAATTCCGCGATAAGATGAGCCTGTAGGCATCCCAATTTACCCATGATAAATCAGACCCCCTCCTCGTTTCGCTCAAAATTCTGCGCCCTGGCCCCCTCGTTCGCGATCGGGATTGGCGTGGGCGCGGCCTTGTGCGTTTCCAATGGTCCGGCCACGGGCATGGCGGTGGGGACCGCGCTGGTCGTGGTGTTTAGGATGATGCGTCACCGCTAAAATTTACACCCATGATCGAAGCACGAGGTCTGACCAAATCATTCCGCGACAAGAAACGCGGCGAGATCCGCGCGGTGGACGGGGTGACGCTGACCGCCGAGCCCGGCCGCATCTACGGCCTGCTGGGAGCCAACGGCGCTGGCAAGACGACTACGTTGCGCATGTTGGCGACGCTGCTCAAGCCGACGAGTGGCACCGCGCTCGTGGCGGGCTTTGACATCGTTGAGCAACCTGAGCAGGTGCGTGCCCATGTCGGCTTTCTCGCGGCGAGCACCGCGCTCTACGGACGACTGACCGCCCGGGAGATGATCACCTATTTCGGGCGGCTCAATGGGCTGACCGACCCGGCGATCAAGGGGCGGATTGCCGAGCTCGCCGACCAGCTCGACATGCATGAGTTTCTTGACCGGCGTTGCGACAAGTTCTCCACGGGGATGAAACAGAAAACCTCGATCGCCCGCACCTTGGTGCACGACCCCGAGGTGATGATCTTTGATGAACCCACGCTCGGGCTCGACGTGATGACGGCGCGGGCGATTGTGAAGTTTGTGCGGGAGTGTAAGCTGCGCGGAAAGACCGTGATCTACTCGACCCACCTGATGGGCGAAGTGGAGAAACTCTGCGACACCATCGGAATTATTCATGACGGCAAGCTCCTGGCCGAGGGCACGCTGCTGGAGTTGAAAGAACGCTACGGAGAACCCGACATCGAAGAAGTGTTTGTGAAAATTGTGGGAGGTGAATCATGAACGGGCGCAGCATTGTTACGATCTACCTGAAGGAGCTGCGGGACTCGCTCCGTGATCGCCGCACGGTGATGTCAATGATCATCATCCCTACGCTGGTGATGCCCGTTTTGTTTTTTGGCGTCGGGAGCATCGCGACCAAAGTAATTGCGAACGCGGAGAGTGAGGTGGGCTCAGTCATGATCCTCGGTGGTGCCGATTCGCCGGAGGTGGTGGCGGCGATCACGGCCTCTAAAAAACTACTCGTGGTGCCGGTGGCCGAGGATTGGAAGCACCAGATTTCGGAAAAAGAAATTCGGGCAGCCGTGGGAATTCCGGCCGGTTTCGACGCTGGTCTGGAGGCAGGGGAGTCAGCTCCGGTGGTGATTTACAATTACGAAGGCGAGATGAAATCTACTCTCTCCGCACGTGAAATCGAGCAAGTGCTACGGGACTGGAAGGAGAAGATTGTGGCGGCACGGTTGGTAAAACGTGATCTGCCGGCCTCGCTGATTGAGCCGTTTACGATGCGTCGGGAAAACGTGGCCCCGCCCGAGAAGGTCGGCGGCAACATGTTGGGCGGCTTCGTGCCCTACCTGATCATTATCCTGTGTTTCACTGGCGCGATGTATCCCGCGATGGATCTGACCGCTGGCGAAAAGGAGCGCGGCACGATGGAGACACTGCTGTGCAGCCCGGTCGCGCGTGTGAACATCGTGATGGGGAAATTTCTGATGGTGCTGACCAGTTCGCTCGCCGCGATGGCGTTCTCGCTCACGTCGATGGGACTGACGTTCATGTTTGCCGGCAGCCTGTTCGCGGAAAAGGGCCAGGAGGCGGCGGAGACGGCGAAACAGGCAGGTGCGGTTATGCCGATGATCGATCCGCTCGGGGTGCTCGGGGTGCTGGCGATGATCCTGCCGGTGGCCGTGCTTTTTTCCGCGGTGCTTTTCACCGTCTCCCTGTTCGCGAAGAGCTACAAGGAGGCGCAGAGCTACGTAGCCCCGATGATCTTTGTGGTCATCATGCCGGCGGTCGTCGGCATGCTGCCGGGGATCGATTTGAATGCGAAGCTCGCGTTGGTGCCAATTTTAAATCTGAGCCTCGTGTGCAAGGAGATGCTCTCGGGCGTCTGGCACTGGAATTACATCGCGATCATCTTCGGCTCAACCTGCGTCTATGCGGCCGTGGCGCTGGCGCTGGCGGTGAAGATGTTCAAGCGCGAGGACGTCATTTTCCGAGTCTGAGGGCGGCCGGGAGTAAAACTAATTCAAATTAGGCGGCCCGGCGGTAAACAGCGGGTAAAAGGCTGGCGCACCCTTAGGCAGGAGGCGCGGGAGACGTTAGGGTGCGGCGTTAACCCACTCCTTCATTACCATGAAAACTTCCCCGATCATCTTTCCTGCCATCGTCAAACTAGAGCTTCATCGCTCCACTCCGGCGACGGCTCCGCGCGAGACTTGGGCTCCTGCCCACTACGTCCGTGTCGCCAAAGTGGGCGCGAGCCTACGGCGACCCGTAAGCGCGATTGCCACACGGCGAAAATCATGGTGCGATCGGGCATGAGTTCGAAGCGGTTTCCCCAACATATTATCGCGAAGAAACGGGACGGTGGCGTGCTGAGCCGCGAAGAGATCGGTGCGTTCGTGCAAGGCGCGACAGACGGATCGTGGGCGGATTATCAGTTAAGCGCGCTCCTGATGGCGGTGTTTCTGCGGGGGATGACTCGCGAGGAGATGGCGGACTACACCGAGGCGATGATGAACTCGGGCGTGGTGGCGGATCTGTCGTCGTTGGCGATGCCGAAGGCGGACAAGCACTCGACCGGCGGCGTGGGCGATAAAGTCTCCCTCCACCTCGCCCCGATGATCGCGGCGTGCGGCGTGGCGGTGCCGATGATCTCCGGTCGCGGGCTCGGGCACAGCGGGGGGACTCTCGACAAGCTGGAGGCGATCCCGGGCTTTAACGTTAATCTCACCTTGGACGCCTACCGGGCGCAGTTGGAAAAACTCGGCGTCGCGTTGATCGGGCAGACCAAGGAACTCGCTCCGGCCGACAAGAAACTCTATGCGCTCCGCGATGTGACGGCGACGGTCGAGTGCATCCCGTTGATCTGCGGCAGTATCCTGTCGAAGAAGCTCGCGGAGGGCATCGATGTGCTCGTGCTCGATGTGAAATTTGGTCGCGGCGCATTCATAAAGGACGAAGCGACGGCTCGCGAGTTAGCGGAGGCGCTCGTGTCGACGGCGGTGGCGATGCACAAACCGACGCGGGCCGTGATGACGGCGATGAACGAACCCTTGGGGCGCGCCGTGGGCAACGCCCTCGAAGTGGCTGAGTCGATCGCGTGTCTGCGCGGCGAAGGTCCGGCCGACACGATGGAGGTCACGTATGCGCTGGCCGAGCAAATGTTGCTCCTGACCGGAACCGCACAAACCCGGGAGGAAGCGCGGGCAAAGCTCGAGCAAACGATTTCGAGCGGGGCGGCGTTAAAGAAGTTCCGCGAGCTCGTGGAAGCTCAGGGGGGCGATGTCCGCGTCGTCGATGATCCCGCCCGCTTGCCGCAGGCGAGTCGGCAGGTGCCGTTGCTCGCGAAGGTGGCGGGCTACGCGGCGGACGTGGATGCCATGGAGGTCGCTTTGGCAGCGCTTCGCCTCGGAGCTGGCCGGGCCCGCGTGGAGGATGTGATCGATCCGGCGGTCGGGGTCGACCAGCTCGTAAAGGTGGGTGAGCGCGTCGAGGTCGGTGCGGTGCTCGGCATGATTCACGCCAACGATGATCGGTCTCTGGCTGACGCGCAGGAGATGTTGGCCCGCGCCATCACCTTTTCCGATGCCCCGGTCGCCACTCCGAAGTTGCTCGGCGAGATCATCGGGTAAGGCCAAGCGCAAGCAAGTCCGCGGCCGAGCAGGATGCCCGAATAGGCGTGGGCTGAGCCCGCCGCACTATCCTTGCAATCCTTCTAACTCGCTGAGGCGGGTGGTCGCGGCTTCCCAAGCGGCGGTGGCGGTCGCGATCTGATCGACGACGGCCGACAGCTCGCGGTTCAAGTGCTGCGCCTTGCCGTTCTGGTAAGTGGCGGGGTCCTCCAATTCGCCGGCGAGCTCGGCTTGGTTGGCTTCCAATTCGGAGACCACGCGTTCGAGTTCCCCGACTTCGGAGCGAAGTTTGCGGAGTTCGTTCGGCGAAGGTTTCGCAACAGAGGAGGAGGTAGGTTTCTCGGCCGCCTTGACCGGAGCAGTTTGCGGCGGACGGGCTTCGGTGAAGCCGGCCGTCAGGGCTGCGCGGGCGTCGCTCGATTTGGATTTTTCGAGGTAGTATTCGTAGTCGCCAGCGTAGTGCGTGAGGCGACCGCTGTGGACGTGGAGCACGTGCGCTTCGAGCTCGCGGATGAAGTGCACATCGTGACTGATGAAAATGAAGGTGCCGGGATAGGTCTTTAGCGCACCGATGAGGGCGTCGATCGACTGGATGTCCAAGTGGGTCGTCGGCTCGTCCATGAGGAGGAGATTGGGCGGATCAACGAGGAGGCGGGCGAGGGCGAGGCGCGATTTCTCGCCGCCGGAGAGCACGGAGACTTTCTTGAAGACATCGTCCTTGCGGAAGAGGAAGGCCCCGAGGATGGCGCGGGCCTGCTGCTCGGTGAGGTCGTTCTCCACCGTGCGCAGCTCCATCACGTTTTCGAACACCGTGGCGTTGACCTTGAGGTTGTCGGCGCGGTTTTGGGCGAAGTAACCGGAAACAACATTGCTCCCGAGGTCGCGCACGCCGCCTTGGATCGGAATGACGTCAGCGAGGATCTTGAGTAGAGTCGATTTGCCCGCACCGTTGGGGCCGACCAGAACGAGCTTCTGCCCGCGCTCGGCCATGAAGTTGAGGTTCCGATAAACGACGTGGTCGCCGTAGGCTTGGTCGACCGCTTTGAGCTCGATGACCTTGCGGCCGGAGCGGGGGGGCTCGGGAAAACGGAAATTGATGCGCTTGAGCTCTTCGCCGGGCTCTTCGATGGCCACATCCTGGAGGCGCTCGATCTGCTTTTCCTTGGACTTAGCGCGGGAGGCCATCGAGGCCTTGGCGCCGAACCGATCGACGAACTTTTGCAGGTGGGCGATCTCGCGTTGCTGATTCTTGAACTGGGCTTGGAGTTGCTCCTTCCGCGCCTCTTTCTCGACGAGGAAATCGTCGTAGTTGCCGTGATAGCGGTGGATCGTGGCGGACCTGATTTCGAGGATGCCGGTGCACAGTGCGTTGAGGAAAGCACGGTCGTGGGAAACGACGAGTAGACCGCCGGGATACCGCGTGAGGTAGTCCTGAAACCAGAGGAGCGCTTCGAGATCGAGGTGATTGGTCGGCTCGTCGAGCAGCAGAAGCGCGGGCTCCGCGACCAGTAGACGGCCGAGGTGAGCGCGCATGACCCAGCCGCCGGAGAACGATTTGGCGGGCAGATCCATGTCGGAATCCTTGAAACCGAGGCCGGACAAAATCTTGCGGGCGCGCGGTTCGAGAGTCCAATCGATATCCCAGTCCTCGTCGTTCTCATCGGCCATGTCGAGTTTGGCGCCGTTGGTGGCGATCCCGAGCACGGTCTCATCGCCGACGGGGGCGCTTTCCTGAGGGAGGAATCCAAAGTCAGCGCCGCGTTCCCACTCGATGGTGCCAGTGTCGGCGGTCTCTTCTCCGAGGATCAGGTTAAAGAGGGTGGACTTCCCGGCGCCGTTGGGCCCCACGAGGCCGTAGCGGTCCGTCCGCGCGACGAAAAGCGACACATCTCCGAAGAGTTGTCGGGTGCCGTAGGACTTGGAAACGTTGGCTATCGTCAGCATAAAGGGTCAGCAAACCGGACAGACCCCCTCCGCGTCAATCCTAGGGATAATGGGCCGGGGAGCTCCTCAGCGCACCAGGGTCATGCCGATAACCCCAGCAACGGCGAGGACTCCGCCGAGAATCGACCTCGTAGTAGGCCGGTCGCCCTCCAGCCACCAAGCCAGCGGAATCGCGACCAAGGGCGACATCGCGACGATTGGCAGGACGATGCCGCTCGGGGTCGTGGCGAGAGCCCATTGGTAGCAACTGACGCCGATCACGGGTCCGGCGAGACCGTTGGCAACGACCCAGCTGTAGCGGGGCCGGGCGGGGGCGTCGGAGAGGCGGGGTTGGCTCCAACGACGTCCATTGAGGAGGGCAAACCAGACGGCCGTGAGCACGAGACCGCCGAGGATGCGGTGGTAAGCGGCGTTGATGCCGTCGAGTTGACCCTCACCCGCGGCGATCGCCACGAGGTTGCCTTTGCGCGTGATGATAGCACCGATGCCTTGGCCCGCGGCGGAAAGGATGCCGAGAACGAAGCCGGTCCAGTGGAGTTTGACCTGCGGGGGATTCTTCCGGTCCGGCATGAAGGCGAAGGCCACGCCGCCGAGGATCACGGCGCTGAATCCGATTTGCCCGGCGGAGAGATACGTGTCGAGCCAGAGCCATTCGCAAACGGCCGCGATGGGCGCGGCGAGGCACTGCGTGATCAACAAGCTCAACCGCGAGCCGAGGCGGGGGAGCGCCATGAAGAGGGCGAGGTCGCCCAAGCCCATGCCGACGACGCCACTGGCGAGTAGCCAGCCCGTGCTCGCACTCCGAAACCCGGTGCCAAAGCTGTGCGCATACAGTCCCAGCGCGAGGGCCGCGACCACGAGGCGCCCGAGGTTAGCCCGCATCTGTCCAGCGGCTGGTAGGCTGCGCTGGGCGAAGATGATGGACAGGGCGAAAAAGCCGGTGGCGAGAGTGGCGGCGAACATGAGAGCAGAGAGCCGACGAGAAGGATTGATCGGACGGGACGCGACTTTTTAGTGGCGAACGCCTGCAAGGCACTGCTATTCCTCGGGCGAACATGAAAGCAAAAAAAGCCAAGGTGAAGCCGGAGGCCGTGAACGCCAAGTTGGCAGCGAAGAAGGGGCCGATTTCGAAATTTATGGCGGAGAACTACCGTCATTTTAACGCCGCGGCCCTCGTCGATGCCGCCAAAGGCTACGAGGCCCACCTCAAAGCGGGCGGCAAAATGCTGGTGACTCTCGCCGGCGCGATGTCGACGGCTGAGCTGGGCATCTCGCTGGCCGAGATGATTCGGAAGGATAAGGTCCATGCGATCGTCTGCACGGGCGCGAATCTCGAAGAGGATATCTTCAACCTCGTGGCGCACGATTACTACGAGCGGGTGCCGCATTACCGGCATCTCACCGTCGAGGATGAAGTCGAATTGCTCAGCCGCCACATGAACCGCGTGACCGACACCTGCATTCCTGAGATGGAAGCGATGCGCCGGATCGAAAAAGTGGTGGCGGACGAATGGACCAAGGCCGACCAAGCGGGCGAACGCTATTTTCCGCACGAGTTCATGTATAAAATCCTGCGAGGCGGGAAGCTGAAGAAGAGCTACCAGATCGATCCGAAGAATTCTTGGATGATCGCGGCCTGCGAAAAAAACCTGCCGATCATCGTGCCGGGTTGGGAAGATGCGACGCTGGGCAACATGTATGCGGGGCGTTGTGTGACCGGCGAGATCAAGAACGTCCACACCGTCCGCACGGGGATCGAATACATGACCTGGCTGGCCGAGTGGTATACGAAGACGGCGAAGAAACTAAAGACGGGCGAAGGCTCGATCGGGTTCTTCCAGATTGGCGGGGGTATCGCCGGCGACTTTCCCATCTGCGTGGTGCCGATGTTGCATCAGGATCTTCAGCGCACGGGAGTGCCGCTCTGGGGTTACTTTGCGCAGATCAGCGATTCGACCACCAGCTACGGTAGTTATTCGGGCGCGGTGCCGAACGAGAAGATCACGTGGGGCAAACTCGCTGGCTCGACCCCCAAATTTATCGTGGAGAGCGATGCGACCATTGTCGTGCCCTTGATCTTCAACTGGGTGCTGGGCAACTAATCCTGCACAGCTTGCTCTTCAGCCGCGCGAATTCTGCGCGGCTTTTTTTGGTTCACGCAACGAGTCCAGTAAACGAGCGACGGTTAAGACGAGGCTTTGCCTTGCTAGCGAGACGAGCGGCCCTTGTGCTGAGCGCGTCTCGATGATCTTACCCCGTCATGCGTGCCATCTTTGTTAGCTTGCGCCGAATGCTTTCCCCTGGCGCGTCCGTGGTCTTGGCGCTGGCGATCGTCAGCAGCGTGGCGGTGTGGCGGATGCAAAAGCCGACGCCCGAAGGCATGACGTTCTGGGTTTTTGCCAAGACCCATTTCGACACCTACCAGTCGGCGATTCCCTCGTGGAATGCCGCGCATCCCGATCATCCGATGATTCTCTCCCATCTCGACGCCGGAGCGTTGGAGCGACGGATGTTGTCGGGGTTTCTGGCCGGCACGCCGATGGCCGACTTATTCGAAGCGGAGCGGGCGATGGCGGGGAAGGCTTTTGTCGGCCCCTTGGAATCAGTGGGCTTCATGGATATCACCGATCGTTTGTGCGACGAAGGACTCATCGAGCAGATCAATGCCCCATCCTTCTCGCCGTGGACGTCGCGCGGACGAATCTTTGGCATTCCGCACGATGTGCACCCGGTCATGTTGGCCTACCGGTCCGACTTGGTGGAGGCCGCGGGGATCGATGTTTCGCAGATCGAGACCTGGGATGATTATTTCCGTCTCCTGCGTCCGTTGCAGCAAGACTTTGGCGGTGACGGCCGCCCCGATCGTTGGTTGCTCAACGCGTGGGACACGAATGCCGAAGTCGTGCAGATGTTGTTTTATCAAGCCGACGGAATTTACTTCGACGAGCAGGACCGACCGCGGCTGAACGACCCACGCAACGCCGCGATCATCGCTCGCCTCGTCACTTGGTTCACCGGTCCCCACCGCGTGAGCACGGACGTCGAGATGTTCTCCGCGATGGGGCACAAGGAGCGGTTGGAGGGGGTGATCATTGGTTCGCTCGTGGCGGATTGGATGGCGGGGATGTGGCGGCTCGAGATTCCCGGACTTGCGGGCAAGGTGAAGCTGATGCCGATGCCCGCGTGGAAGCCCGGCGGCCGTCGCACGAGTGTCTGGGGTGGCACGATGATGGCGATCAATCGGCGCACGCCCGAGCCCGAGCTCGCGTGGGCCTTTGCGAAAGAGCTCTACCTCTCGCCCAAGAATGCTGAGACGCTCTATCGCAAGACAATGATCATCACGCCGGTCAAGTCGTTGTGGAACCTGCCGGTGTTTGACGAACCCGATCCGTTCTACAGCGGACAGAAGGTCGGGCGGCTCTTGATCGAGCTGGCCCCCCAAGTGCCGATGCGACCCTCGTCGCCTTACGCGAACATGGCGCAGCAGCGCCTGACGAGTGCGGTGCTCGCGCTCCGCGCCTATGCGGATGCTCAGCAGGTTTACGACGAGGTGGCGCTGAGGCCAGAGGCGCAACGACTCCTCGATCTCGGGCAAGGTCAGCTCGCCCGATCAATCAGTCGCAATTCATTCCTCACCCCAGACGACGAACCATGACCCCGACGACGCGATCCCGACGATGGAATTGGACCCCCTTGTTTTTCGTGGGTCCCTTCGTGGCGATCTTTGGGGTCTTTGTCGTGTGGCCGCTGGCGAGCTCGATGGGGCTCGCGTTTCAGCAGACCTTTGGCCCCGACACGACGCACTGGGTCGGGCTGCGCAATTTCCGCTACCTGGCGACCGATCCGCTGTTTTGGAAAGCGGTGTCGAACACCGCGATCTTCACGATGGGCTCGCTCTTCATTCAACTGCCGGTGGCGCTCGGTCTCGCGCTGTTGCTCAACCGTCCGGACTTGCGGGGGCGGGCGTGGTGGCGGTTGATCTTTTTCTCCCCGGCGCTGGTGGGGCTCCCGTTTGTGGCGATTCTGTTTTCGCCGATTTTCCAAAAGCGGATCGGCCTCTTGAACGCCGGCCTCCATGCCCTCACGGGCGGAGCGTGGGATCCAGAGTTTGCCTGGCTGCAAAGCTACGTGATGTCGGCCCTCGTGCTCGCGGCGTTGTGGATGTATGCGGGGTTCAACATGGTCTATTTCTTAGCGGCGCTGCAGAACGTGTCGAAGGACTTGACGGAGGCGGCGGAGATGGATGGCTGCAATGCTTGGCAACGGTTCTGGCATGTGACGTTGCCGGAGATTCGCCCGGTGGCCGGGTTTGTGATTTTGCTGTCGATCATCGGTAGCTTTCAAGTTTTTGAGCTGAGCTTTATTTTGCTCAACAATTCCGCAGGGCCGGACGACCGCGGCTTGACGATCGTGATGTATCTTTACCAAACGGGCTTCATCACCGGCGACTTAGGCTACGCCAGCGCGGTCGGCTGGGTGCTCGCGCTCTTTCTCATGGGCATCGCCCTGATTCACCGGCGGCTCACGCGCGCCCATGACGAACGCTGAACGATGAACTTACGCCGCTCTACCCTCGTGATGGTTTACGGAGTCCTGTTCGTTTACGCGATCATCACGCTGATCCCGTTCGCGTATCTTTTGGCGGGCGCGCTCAAGTCGAAGTTCGACTTTGCGGCGGCGCTGTTCCTCCCGACTGGCGACGGGCTGTTTGGGATCGGTTGGGATCGGTTGAGTCTGGAGAATTTCCGCCGGTTGTTTCTCGAGCTCAATATTGGTCGGGCGCTCGTAAACTCGATCTTCATCTCCTCGGTGCACGCGGTCGGCGCGACGCTGCTCTGTGCGATGTGCGGCTACGGCTTGGCGAAGCTGCGCTTTTGGGGACGCGGTGCCGTGTTCTCGTTGGTCGTCGCGGCGTTGATCGTCCCCGCGCCGTTGCTGCTCGCGCCCGGTTATCAGCTGCTCTTTCAACTCAACCTGCTCGACACCTACGCGGGCTTGATTCTCCCGGGGCTGGTGCCGGCCTTCGGAGTATTCTTATTTCGGCAGGCGATGCTGCAAGGCGTGCCGACTGAGTTGGTGGAGGCCGCTCGGCTCGATGGCGCGGGAGACATCCGCATCTTCTTCGAACTGGCGTTGCCACTCGTGCGGCCGATGACGGGCGCGTTTCTCCTCATCAGTTTCCTCGGCGCGTGGAACAATTTTGTCGGCCCGCAGGTAGTGCTGCAGTCGCCGGAATTGCAGCCGCTGTCCGTGATGGTGAACAATCTGCGGGGAGTTTACGGCACCGATTATGGGCTGATCATGTCGGGCACGCTCATCTCGATTGTCCCGGTGATGGCGTTGTTCCTCCTGCTGCAGAAAGAGTTTATCTCTGGTCTGACCAGCGGCGCGGTGAAAGGGTGAACGTTTTGACTGCTAGGGGGTGAGCACGAGCGCGGCGGCCTCGGCGCAGCGAATTCCGTCGAGTGCAGCGCTGACGATTCCGCCAGCGAACCCGGCGCCCTCGCCGCAGGGATAGAGGCCTTTGACGTCTGGGTGTTGCAGGGTGGTGTCGTCGCGCGGAATGCGCACGGGCGAGCTGGTGCGCGTCTCGCAGCCGATCAATTGGGCGTGAGCGCTCAGGTAGCCCGGCATCTGTTGCCCAAAGAGTTTGAGGCCTTGCTTGATCCGCCACGAGATCGCGCCGGGCAGAAGTTTGTCGATGCGGGCGGAATTCAATCCGGGAAAATAGCTAGTGGCGTTGAGCTCGGGCGAGAGGAGACCGGCCATAAAATCGGGCACGCGTTGCGCCGGGGCTACTTGGCCGCCGCCGCCGGCTACTTTCGTGGCCTGCTCGAGGGATTTTTGGCAGGCGAGACCCGCGAGCACGCCGTGCTCCTCTTGCCACGGGGCGGTGTCTTCCGGCTCGACCGTTACGACCAAGCCGCTGTTGGCAAAGGGTGAATCGCGGCGCGACAAACTCATCCCGTTGACGACCACCTCGTCGTTCGCGGTCGCGGCGGGCACGATGAAACCGCCGGGGCACATGCAGAACGAATGCACGCCGCGATCCTTGATCTTCGTGGCGAGACGATAGCTCGCGGCAGGGAGGAGGATCGGCCGCTCACTCCCCTCCGGATAATGATACTGGCGACTGTCGATGAAACCTTGCGGGTGCTCGATGCGCACGCCCATCGCGAAGGGCTTTTGCTCCAAGAGAATCCCCTCGGCGTGGAGCAGGTGATAGATGTCGCGCGCGCTGTGGCCGGTCGCGAGAATGGTGGCATCGCCCAGAAATTCGCGGCTGTCGGCGGTGGTCACCCCGAGGAGCTGGTCGTCGCGGCGAACGAGGCCGGTGACTTTGGCGCCGAAGTGGACTTCGCCCCCGGCACGGAGGATGCTTTCGCGCATCGCCTTGACGACGTTGGGCAGGAGATTCGAGCCGATGTGCGGATGCGAATCGACGAGGATGGCCTCGGGGGCGCCGTGCGCGACGAAGGTGTCGTAGACTTCGGAGACGGGTCCGCGCTTCGTGGCGCGAGTGTAGAGTTTGCCGTCGGAAAAGGTGCCCGCGCCGCCTTCGCCAAAACAGTAGTTGGAGTCTTCAACGACGCGACCTTGGCGAAGGATCGGAGCGAGGTCGAAGCGTCGCGCCGAGGCGTCTTTGCCGCGTTCGAGGACGATCGGTTTGAGACCGCGGGTGATTAGGCGAAGCGCGGCGAAGAGTCCGGCCGGTCCAGAGCCGATCACGACCACGCGGCGCGCCCGGTCGGTGAGCGAAGGATAGTCGGGCCGGGGTCGCGGTTCCGGGGGCAAGGGTCCGTCGATGCCGACCTCGATCCGCAGTTGGATGCGGATGTCGCGCTTGCGGGCGTCGATCGAGTGCTTGCGCAGGCGAATCTCATGGAGACAGCTCGCGGGCAAGCCGAGTTGGCGAGCGGCGGCCTGAGTGCGCGCGGCGACGTCCTCGGATTGGGCGAGGGGCAAAATAACATCAACGGTCTCGACGCGGGCGGCGGGCATGGGCGCTTCACGAAGACGGTTTGAACGGGGAAACTCAAGCGCGGGTGCGTCGCTGCGGGTTGGGAGGAGATTTTGCTGAATTTCTTTTGCTTCTCAGCGACTTTGCCCGAGGTTTTTCCGCTATGCCCAACGCGCTCGCCGATGAGAAGTCGCCCTACCTGCTTCAACATCGGGACAACCTGGTGGCGTGGTTGCCCTGGGGGGAGGTGGCCTTTGCGAAGGCGCGAGCTGAACAGAAGCCCATTTTCCTGAGCATCGGCTACTCGACCTGCCACTGGTGCCACGTGATGGCGCGCGAGTCGTTTGAGAGCGACGCGGTGGCGGCGCTGCTCAACGAGCACTTTGTGGCGATCAAGGTGGATCGCGAGGAGCGTCCGGATGTGGACGGAGTTTACATGAACTACGTGCAGGCGCTGACGGGACACGGTGGCTGGCCTTTGAGCGTTTGGCTGACGCCGGAGCTGAAACCGTTTTTTGGCGGCACCTACTTTCACCCCGAGGACCGCGAGGGGAGGGCGGGTTTTTCTTCTTTTCTCAACGCGATCGCCAAGGGCTGGACCGACGAGCGGGAGAAGCTGGTGCGCGAAGCTGATCGCGTGCTGGGCTCGTTGCGGGAGTATCATGGCGGCCGGAGGGCGAACGCCGAGGCGGGCGCGGATTTCGCGGAGAAGGGCGGCGAGGCGTTTGAGAAGTGCTTCCAATATTTATTTGAAAGCTACGATGAGCCGCAGGGCGGATTCGGGGCGGCCCCGAAATTTCCGCGGGCGTCGAATTTGCATTTTCTCTTTCGCTGCGCGGCGGTGCAGGGGGCGACGTCGGAGCTTGGCCGACAGGCGTTGAAGTTTGCGACGACGACGTTGCAGAAGATGGCCGCGGGCGGCATCCATGATCAAGTCGGGGGCGGGTTTCACCGCTACTCGGTCGATGCAGGATGGCGCGTGCCGCACTTTGAGAAAATGCTCTACGATCAGGCGCAGATCGCGGTGAACTATCTTGATGCGCACCTCGCGAGCGGCGACGAGCGGTTTGCGTGGGTGGCGCGAGGGATTCTCGATTACGTGCGACGCGACCTCACGCACTCCGAGGGAGGATTTTATTCGGCCGAGGATGCCGACTCTCAGCGGAGCGCTGAGACGCCGGATCACGCCGAGGGTGCGTATTACGTGTGGTCGCGGGGCGAGATTGAGACGGCCTTGGCGGGCGAGGATGCCGCGTTTTTTTGCGATCACTTCGGCGTGAGAGCCGGGGGTAACGTGGCTCCTTCGCTCGACCCACAGGGGGAGTTTGTGCTGACGAATATTTTGTATCAGCGGCAGTCCTTGGCTACAACGGCAGCGGCCCACGGGTTGGCTCCAGAGGAGGCCGCCGCGAAGCTCGTTGCCCTGCTGGAACGTCTGCGGATCGCCCGAGCGAATCGTCCGCGTCCGCACTTGGATGACAAGGTGATCACCGCGTGGAACGGCCTGATGATCTCGGCCTATGCGCGCGCGTCGGTCTCGCCGGCGGTCTCATTGAACGAGATGAGTGCGGTCTATCGTGAAACCGCGGTGAGGGCGGCGGACTTTGTGCAGCGGGAGCTTTTCGACGAGTCTCGGGGTGTGCTTTACCGCCACTACCGCGAAGGGGCGGCGGCGATTGAAGGGTTTGCCGAGGATTACGCCTTCTTGATTGCCGGGTTGCTCGATCTCTATGAGGCGACGTTTGCCATTCGCTGGCTGCAATGGGCGGACCGGCTGCAAGCAACGATGGATGCGCAGTTTCTCGATGAAGAGGCTGGTGGGTATTTCAATTCGGCGGCGGGCGACCCGAATATTATTTTGCGTCTGAAGGAAGATTACGACGGCGCGCAGCCCACGCCCGGGTCGGTGGCGGCGGCGAATCTGTTGCGGCTGGCGGCGATCACGCACGACGAGACTCGGCAGGTGCGGGGACGTGGCACCCTCGCGGCGGCGCAAGCGATCTGGGCCGCCGCCCCCCACGCGATGCCGGAAATGCTTTGCTCGTTAGAGCGCGTGTTGGAAGTGCCGCGGCAGGTCGTGATTGCGGGTGACCCGACGCAGGCGGACTTTCAGGCGCTCGCGGCGGTGTGCCGGGAGACCTTGGGACCGCGCCGAAGTTTGTTAGCCGCCGACGGTGGGCTCGGCCAAGCGTGGCTGGCCGAGCGAGCCCCGGCGCTCGCGGCAATGGGGCCGATGAACGGTCGGGCCACTGCTTATGTCTGCGAAAATTATTCCTGCCAGGCTCCCGTGACCGATTGGGCGGAGTTGCGAAGCCTTTTGGGTGGTCACCCAGCCTAGTTCACGGCAACCTCTTGACTTCGACCCTCCTAATTTGAGCACGCCCAAGATGAAAGTTCTCGCAGTGGAAGACGACGCGGTGGCGCGGCGGGTGCTTTGTCAGGCCTTGAAACGTCTCGACTTCGACGTCGATTCGGCCTCCGACGGCGAAAGTGCTTGGGAGAAATTGCAGGGGGAGCCGACCCGTGTAGTCGTCAGCGACTGGATGATGCCCGGCGTCGATGGCCTCGAGTTGTGCCGGAGAATCCGGGCGCGCCCGGAGGCCGACTATGTTTATTTTATCCTGTTAACCGGCAAAGATGCGACGGAGGAGAACCAGCGCGCCGCAGCCGACGCGGGCGTCGACGATTTTCTGACGAAGCCGTTGAAGTTCTCGGATCTGTGGATGCGCTTGCGAGTGGCGGGCCGCATTTTGCACTACACCACACAGGTGCGAAAGTTGGAGGAGATGCTGCCGATCTGTTCCTACTGCAAAAAGATCCGCGACGATCAAAATTACTGGCAGCAGCTCGAGGGTTACATCAACGAGCGCACCGGCAGCGAATTTAGCCACTCGATCTGTCCAGACTGTTACACCGCAGTGGTGCAGACGGAGTTGGAGAAATTGAGGAACGAAGCGAAATGAGTGCTTCGCTGACGGCGTTGGAGGAGAAGGTCGTGTATCTGGAGCGCCACGTCGTGGAGCAGGATCGCGCGATGCTCGCGCTGTCGGATCAGCTCGAGCGTTTGAAGAACGAGCTCCGCGGCCTGCGCGAGCGGGTCGCCAGTTCTGACGCTGGCGAAGGCGCGATGCCGGCCCCGGCCGACGAGCGCCCGCCTCACTACTGAGTGGCCGGACGGCGGAGGGTTTCTCCGCGTGGGATGCGGCCCTGAATCGGGCTCAGGCCTTCAGGCCACTAGCGAGCAGCGTCTCAAAATGGGGTGCGTTTTCTTCGGCGGCGACGGCGTTGACTTCGACTTTAGTGAAGCCGGCGCGTTTGAGGAAGCTGTGGAGGGTGCTCTCTTTGAAGCCGAGCCAGACATCGGCGTAGAGCTCACGCGCCTTTTCGAAGGGGTGCTCGTTGAGATCGAGAATGACCACCTGTCCGCCGGGCTTGAGAATACGGAAGGCCTCGGCGACGGCACTCTGCGGGTGTTGGGCGTGGTGGAGGGCTTGCGAGAGAATGGCGAGGTCGACCGAGGCGTCGGGTAAGGGGACCTTTTCGATGTCGCCGAGCTTGTAGGCGAGGTTATCGAGTCCGTTCTTGCGGGCGAGCTCGGTGCCGACCTCGACCATGCGCGGGGAGTTGTCGATGCACCATACTTGGTGGGCGCGACGGGCGAGCAGTTGGGAGATGAGACCCTCGCCGGCGCCGAGATCGGCGATCGTGATGGCCGGGGTGAGGCGGAGGGCGAGGTGCCCGATGGCTTCCCATGAACGGCCAGGGCAATAGTTTTTCCCGAGCCGACCGGCGATCAAATTGAAATACTGCTCCTGCGTGCGGCGGCGTTTTTGCAGGATGCGATCGAGGCTCTCGGTATCCTCGCCGATCTCCGGCAGGGCGGCGACGGCGTCGATGGCCGCGCGGAGCAGCCCTATTTGAGGGGCGGGAAGGTCAGGCCGGAGCGAGTAGAAGGCTTTCTTGCCTTCGCGGCGATCGGCGACAAGCCCGGCTTGGCGCAGTTGGGCGAGTTGGGACGAAATGCGCGACTGGCCCATGTTGAGGACTTCCTGGAGCTCGGCCACGGCAAGTTCTTCCCGCAGGAGCAGGGCGAGGAGCCGCAGTCGAGTTGGATCGGAGAGGATCTTGAGGTGGTCCCAGGAAGCGTTCACGCGAGTGTCGAGAGTGAAAAGTTTTGGGGCAATTGCAATGCCTGCCCTTGGGCGGGAGTGGCGGGGCGCCGCGGACACAAAAAAGGCGTCGCGAGCAGCGACGCCTTTTTGAAAAGGAGGACGCGCTTAGAGCGTGTCGACGTAACGGGCGATGCTGAGGATCGTGTAGTCCTCGGAGTTGCCGCCGGATTTTACGGTGACGGTTTCGCTGATCTTCTTGCCCATTAGGCTGGTGCCCAAGGGGGTCTTGTAGGAAACGACGTTGTTGTCTGGATCGCCGTCCCAAGCTCCGAGAATCGAGTAGCGGATGGTCTTGCTGGTGCCGACATTCTTGATCTCCACGATGCTGCCGACGCTGACTTGCTCGAGCGAGGCTTCGGTGAAGTCGGTGACGCGGGCACGGGCCAGATCGCGTTCGAGGATACTCTTGCGGGCCATGAGCATCTGCTGGTCTTGCTTCGCCATCTTGTATTCGGAGTTCTCCTTGAGGTCGCCGTGCTCGCGAGCGGTGGCGATGGCTTTGGAGTTTTCCGGAATCTTTTTGGAAACGATGTTCTCGTATTCCTCGCGACTGCGGTCGTGGCTGAGGCGGGAGACAAGGAGTTGCTCTTCCTTGCCTTCGGCGTCGCTGGCGACGAGGGACTGGATCTTCGGGAAGATCTTAATGAAGCGGGCGAGGAGCGACTTCTTCGTGAGCTCTTCGAAACCTTGGTTGAGCAAGAGAGTGTTGGCGAGATCGCGGGCGGTCTCGGGATCAGCGGTTGAAAGCAGATCGGCGATCAGGTCGGTATCCTCGCTGAGAATATCAGCGAGTGGGATGCGGCGCGCGGTCGAGGCCTGCAGGGCTTCGTAGTCGATCGCGAAGAAGACGGCGCTGAGCAAGCGAGGCGTGATCAGGTCGTTGAGGAGTTTCGCAAACTTCTTCGAGTGACGATTCTTGACGATCCAGAGGAGCACCGGAGCGCGGAGGTTCTGCTCGGTCTGCCAGCGCTTGAGGGCGGCGGCGAGTTCGTCGGAGTGGTCGTGCTCGACGAGGAAGTTAATGCACTCGGTGGTGAATTTACCTTGGGATATCTTCAGGAGGTTGAACACCAAGTCGCGCGACTCGATCGGGTGCGTCTCGTTGATCAGGTCGAGCAGGCGGCGTTGAAAGTGGACGGGGATGTTCTCGGCGATTTCGGCGAGATCGCGGACGTCGGCGATGAGCGAGGCCTGGGTGGGCTCGAGGGGCGAGGTGTCGGCGCTGAGGAACTTGGCCAGATCATCACGAATGGCGGCTCCGTAGAGGCGCTCTGAGCTATTGAGCTGGTTGCTATCGCGCACGGCATCGGTGATGCCGGTGAGAATCTCGGTCAGCTCGTCCTTGATGTCCTTCTTGGTGGCGGTGTCGAGAAGGTCGACGGCGAGCGCGATGCGGCGGCGGGCCGAGCGAGTGGACTTGAATTGTTCGAGGATTTCATCTTCCGCGGAGATCGGTGTCTCGCGCAGGATGTAGCATTCGGTCTTCTTTTCAGGGATGGTGAGGCGGGGATCTTTGGCGATGACCTTGCGGGCACTGGACCACCACTTCTTAAATTTTTCGGGGCCGACTACCTGCGTGAGGACGATCTCGATCTCGATCGCGGTCGCCGCGTTGTTGGGGTAGGACTCGAGGGCCTCGACGAGGAGCTGGGCAGGAGATTCCGAGATCAACTCAAGGATCTTGGCGGGCTCGGTTTCCTTGCGAACCAGCAGATGGTTGCTCGGAAGAATGTCCATCGTGCCGACACAGAACGCGGGGTCCATCGGATGGCCCTGCTTGTCCTTAAAGTCGATAATCAGGCGCTGGGTGCCGTCATCGTAACTCTTGATTTGGCCGAATCCCCAACTGCGATGCACGCAATAGGCTGCGGGTTCCATGGCCTCAAGTTTGGCTTTGGCCGGCTTAAGGGACGGGTTTTTGGCGATGAGCGCGGAGACTGCTTCTGAATTCATGATTGCGTGTTTAAGTGCCTGAAAGAAAGAGTTCAGCCCAGAATGATACGCATTGTCAAACAGTGTGTCGGATTTGCCTATGACTGACTCAGCAACAACTAAAACAGAAGCGTGGCCGCTGGCGGCTAATATCGTCGCCCAATGGCTCGATCGACGTGAGCGGATCGACACGCTGACGGAGACACTTCCGCGCGGTTTGCCGCCTTCAGATCGCGCTCGTTGTCAGCATCTTATCTACGGTGTTGTCCGGCATTTCAGCCGCATCGAGTCGGCCTTGGGTCGGCTGATCGCGCACCCGCCGCGGTTCGCCACGCGGGCGGTGCTTTTTGTGGCGGGATTTGAGCTGATCGAAGCCGCAGGTGAAGCGGAGGAATCGGGGATGGTGGCGAAGATCGTCCATCATGCGGTGGAAAAAACGAAGACGTTGGCCAGTCCGGCCGAGGCTCGACTCGTCAATGCGGTGGTGCGAAAGCTCGCTCCTTTGTTGCAGCAACCCGCGCCCGGCGCGACGGCGACGCCCGAGGCGCTCGCGGAGTATTTCTCCTATCCGGAGTGGTTGGTGAAGCGTTGGATCGTGCAATTCGGCGCCGACGTCACGCGTCAGCTGCTCGACTGGAATCAGTCGTCGGCGAAAACCTATGCGCGTTGGCGTGGGCCGGCTGATGCGGTGCCCGAGTTTTTCAAAGCGACCGCGTGGGAGGGCTACTATGAGTTGGGCTCCGGGCGGTGGGCGGAAATTGAACCGCTACTGAAAAGCGGCCAAGTGTATTTGCAGGATCCCGCCACGCGCTACGCGGTCGAGTTGGCCGCGCCGCAGGCGGGTGAAGATGTGCTCGACCTTTGCGCCGCGCCTGGCGGCAAGAGTCTGCAACTGGCCGACCTGATGCTGGCGGCCTCGTCGCCGGGACGTTTGATCGCCGTGGATCTACCGGGACCGCGGATCAATCGTCTCAAAGAAAACCTCGCAAAGATCGAGGGCATCGAGGTTGCGTTAGTGCAGGCCGATTTGCTGGAAGGCTTGTCGACGGTGATGAAGGAACACGAACTGCCGACGGCATATCCGGTCGTGATGTTGGATGCCCCGTGCACCAACACCGGTGTGATGCGGCATCGAGTCGACGTGAAATGGCGCCTGCAAGAGAACGATTTTCGCAAGCATGCGGGGCAGCAGCTCGAGTTGCTGCACGCGGCGGCACGCTTGGTCGCGCCGGGCGGACGCTTGGTGTATTCCACGTGCAGTCTGGATGCGGACGAGAACGACCGCGTGATCAAAGCCTTCTTCGACAGTCGGGCCGGTGGTCCGTTCAAGCTGGAGAAGAGCGTGCTGAGTAACCCATGGGAATCCGGCCACGATGGCGCGGGCGCGTTCCTGCTGCGCCGTTCCTGAGCGTCACGGCACCAGATTAAACACGGGCAGGGTCTGCGGCGTCTCCGTAGTGCCCTGCAGAAACGTGTAGGTCACTTCGGAAGCACTGGCGATGAGCTGCTCGTAACGGGCGAAATCCCAGTGCTCGACGGACTCGCCGTTGACGCGGCTCACGAGGTCGCCGCTTTGCACGTTGATCGCGCTGGGGGGCGAGTCCGGCACGACACTGGCGACGCGCCAGTAGGCGGGGGTCTTGCTGAAGCTAAGCCCGGTGCTGCGTTTGGCGGGAATCGTGAGCGGATCGCGGGATGGCCGGTAGATGGTCACGCGACTGCGCTCCTGATCAAAGGTCAGGGTGAAGTGCTTGAGCACGTCGCCGCCGAGCGAAGTGAGCTCGTCGGTGAGGTAGACGACCGGCTGGGGGATCGTGTAGTCGCCGATGGACAGCGGCTGGCGGAGTCGGGCAATCTGTTGCAAGTGGTCGCCGGTCAGCGTGCCGACGAGCACAGCGGGACGGGGTGGGCTCACGTAATCAGTCTGGAGGCCGGCGGGATTGAGGTTGAGGGCCGCATCGCTCCCGCTGTCGATCAGGGCAATGAGTTGTTGGTCGCCCACCTTGATAGGAATCAAGGGCGTGCGATGAACATTGTTAAACGGAATCACGGTGCCTGGCGTGGGTGAGGCGAGGTCGCGCGGCGAGAGGATGATGCGCGAGTTGGGGTAGTCCAACGTGAGAAGCGTTTCGCGAAAGAGCGGAAATCCCAAAATACCATCGATCTTGATCCCGAGGTGGGCGGACAAGGGCGCGGGATCGTAAATGAGGACTTTGACATCCTCAAAGAGCGCACCGCCGAGCTCGATGCTCCGAACCATGGTTGAGGGGAGGAGCATCACTTCGCCATCGGCAGAACGCACCCGCACCGGAGCATCGCTGCCGGGCGGCGGATTCTTGGACGGGTAGCGGGCAGCGAACTCCGGCGAGACATGAGTCACGGACGAACCGGTATCGATCAGAAAATGGTAGGGTCCGTGTCGGTCCCATTTCGTTTCGACGATCAGGTAGTTGCCGATCGTGGTGGCGGGCACGACGATGATCGGGGTATCCAAACTGGTGCGGCCGGGGCGCGGAGGCTCGCGGTGAAACGTCGAGCACCCGGCGGCAAGCACGAGGCAGCCGCCGACAACCAGCAGGGAGAGGATCCGGGGACTGATCATTTGTCAGGTTTCGGAAGCGGCAGGGCGAGCAGAAAGGGCGCCACGATGATCGCGGCGGCCGCCAGGTAAGTGATGGTGGCGCCAAGCCACCAGTAGAGGAAACAAGCGACGAGCGGGCCGACTCCGCGAGCTAGCGAACCGAGCGAGCGAAAGATGCCCAGCATCCGGCCCTGCTGTTCGATTGGACTGTAGAGTGAGATCAAGGCGGACACGGCGGGGTTGGTGAGACCGGAGCCGATGCCGATCGCGGCGAGGCCGGCGTAAAACCAGAAGCCGTTGGCGGAGAGGCCGACGAGGGTGATCCCGACGGCCACGCCGACGAGTCCGGCGAGCAGCACAGGCTTTTCGCCGAAGCGAGGCACCGCGCGCCGCACGATTCCGCCCTGCGTGAGAATCAAGACCAGACCAAGAAAGACAAAAATCTTAAACATATCGGTCGGTTGATAGTTGAAGCGCTCGGCGGCGAGAAACGGGAGGGAAAACTCCATGCCGCTGAAGGCGAGGATGTAGATAAAATACAGCCAGTTGGTGCGGCGGGCGGGCCCGTTGGCGGCCGAGCGCAGTTCGTTCAGCGGGTGCCGGATGCGCACCGTTTCCGTCTGCCGATGCTTCGGATCGAGGGTCTCGCGAAAGCGAGTCCATACCCAGATGAGATTGACTAGACTGAACACGAACGAAAGGAGGGCGGCCGTGGAGAAGGCGTTGACGCCCCAGCGAATCAAGCCGGGGTGCGCCACGGTGAGATCGTGAAAGGAGGCGAAGCTGCCGAGGGCTGGGCCGAAGAGAAAGCCCAGACCGAAGGCGACGCCGACCAGCCCCATGCCCTTGGCGCGATTGGCCCGCGTGGTGACATCGGCGACGGCGGCGGTTGCGACCGAGAGGTTGCCGGCAAAAGCACCGCCGATCAGGCGGGCGACGACGAAGAGCAAGAACGAGCCGCTGAAAAACCAGAGCACGTAGCTGAGCGTGGTGCCCGAGACGGTGATGAGCAGCACGCGGCGCCGACCGATGCGGTCAGACAGGGAGCCCCAGATCGGGGCGAAGGCGAATTGCAGAAAGGCGTAGAGCGAACCGAGCACGCCGCCGAAGAGGACCGTCCGATAGTTCCCGACGGATCCGGCGAGCTCGGCGAACTGGTCGATCTGCGTCAGCAGCCAGCCGAGGGCGCCGCCGTTGCCATCGACCCTTAGATAATGTTCCAGCAGCGCCGGGAACAGCGGGAAGATGATCGTGAACCCGAGCAGATCGATGAAGATGGTCAGGAAGATGACGCCGAGGGAAAGGGGACGGACGCTCAAAGACGAAGAAGTGGAGGAGGTGGACACGGCGAAAAGGCGAGCAAAGCAGTTCCCGCTTCCACGCCAAGGAGCAAACGGAGAATCCCGTCGTCCTGATGTTGCCGGGATCGTTCGTTTCGGCGGAAACCGGGCGCCGACTCGGCCGGGGGCCGCGGGTGAACTTGTAGGCGATCGTCCTCCTGATGATGCCCGGCTACTGGCCCTTGAGGTTCGCGAGGACCTTGGTGAGAGCTTCCCGATTGAAAGGCTTGGTGATGTAGGCGAGCGGTCCGCGGGCGGCCATCTGGATGACCCGGTTACGCTGATCATTTCCGCTCATCATCAGCACCCGCACATTGGGCCGGAGGGCGCGCAGGCGATCCAAGGTGTCGGCGCCGCTCATGCCCGGCATCACAAAATCGAGCATGTCATAGTCGTAGCGGTTCGGCTCCTCCTGAAATAAGGCGAGGCCGCTCTCGCCGTCGGGGGCGGTGACAGCTTCGTAGTCGAGTGAGCGCAGCAACTCTGCGGTGACCTCGCACACTGATTGATCGTCGTCGATGACGAGAATCATCTCAGGGGGCGGCGATTCGCCGGCGGCCGGTGGCGCGAGCTTGGCGGGGGTGGCCAGAGGGAGAATCAGTTTGATGGTGGAGCCGACCTCGGGCTGGCTGGTCACGCGCACCGCTCCGTGGTGGCCGCGCACGATCCCGAGCACGGCGGCCAGGCCGAGGCCTCGGCCGGCAAATTTCGTGCTGAAGAACGGTTCGAAAATCCGCGTGATCACCTCGGGCTGCATGCCGTCGCCGTTGTCAGCAATGGTGAGGGTGAGGTAGCGGCCGACGGGGATATTCTGCCCCGTGGCGCAACGATTGATCTCCGCCTGATCGAGGTCTTCGACGTCGGTCGAAAGGGTGATCCGCCCTTCCTTGTCGCCAATGGCTTCGGCGGCGTTGACCACGAGGTTGATCAACACTTGGCGAAGCTGGGAAGTATCGCCCGAGCAAGCGGGAAGATGGCCATCGGGCCAGAGCTCGAGAGTGACTTTCGAAGGAATGGTGGTCAGGAACAGTGGCTCCATCGAGGTGATGAGCTCGCTGAGGTTGATTGACTCGGTAGTGCCGCGGCCGCGGCCGGCAAATTCCAGCATGTGCTGGCAGAGGAGCGCGGCTCGCTGGGACGCTGTTTCGATCTGCTTGAGACTATGGATGGCGGGCGATCCGGTCGGCAGATCCATTTGCGCGAGACCCCCGTTGCCCAGAATACTGGTGAGCAGGTTGTTGAAGTCGTGCGCGATCCCGCCGGCGAGGGAGCCGAGGCTTTTAAGCTTCTGATCGTCGAGCAATCGGCGCTCGAGTAATAGTTTGGCGGCTTCGGCTTTCTTGCGTTGGGAAATGTCGATCGCGAGACCCTCGAGGTAAAGCAATTCGCCTTGGCTGGAGAAGCGGCCGTGGCCACGGGAGAGGACCCATTTCTCAGCGCCGTCTTTGGTGCGAATGCGATATTCGATATCGAAGAGCTTCCGAGCGCCGAGCGCCTCCTCAGTGAGGCGGCGCACCCGAGCGATGTCGTCAGGATGGATGATATCGCGATAAATTGACCGACCGCTGGTGAATTCCTCCAAACAGTGCCCAGTGAGGGATTCGATTCCATTGCTGGCGTAGGTCATCTGCCCGCCGCTCGACGACAGGTAACGAAAGGCCACCCCGGGCAAGGCTTGCATGATCCCGAGCAGCAGCCCGCGACTTTCCTCAAGTTCCGCGGTCCTTTCGACGACGAGGTTCTCAATCGTCTCGGTGCGACGGGAAACCACGTGGATCAACCGGGCTAGTAGCCCCGTCATGGCGAGCACTGCGAAGAGCCGGAGCAACGGGCGATTGTTTAATTGCGTGGAGGCCCAACCGGCGTTGGGTCGGTAGAGCGCGAGCCAATGCCGGCCCCCCACGTTCAGCTTGAACTTGCGATAGTGCCCGGCGCGAAACTCCTGCTCGCTGGGCGGAGACGCCTCCCCGACCTGATCAGGAGAGTAATAGTGGAGAAAGCGGGCGGGTCCGCTCTCGACGCGAGGGTCGAGCCAGAGGATGTCGAAAGCGTCGCCGCCTTGCTCGCGCAGGGAACCTACCAGCATATCGCTGAGGCGAAACACCCCTTGGACGAATCCCAGAAATTCGGGTTCGGAGTCGGTGGGCCGATTGACTGGCCAGATGAGAATCACGCTGGAGGAACCGAGCGAGGGATCTTGAATCACCCTGATGCGTTGACTCACCGCCATTTGGCCGGATGACCGGGCCCACGCGAGGTCTGCCGTGGTGGGCCCGAAGGCGAGGTCAAACCCCAAAGCTGGTTCGTTGCCAGCCAGCGGTTCGACGTAGAGAATGGGATAGTGATCCGGAGTGGCGGGGGAGCGGATCGCCCCGCGGCCATCCTGATACGAGATGAACTCAAACTTGCGGCCGAGCTCCCGAGACACGCGCGCTTCCATTTCTGCCCGTTGCGCGTCGGGCACGATCTGCACCCACTCCAACGCACTGATTCCTGGGTAACGTCCCCGCATCGCTTGCGCCGCCAAGGCGAACTCGGCCCGGGTGACTTCCTGCGAGCCGATCAAGAGCTGACTCAAGCCGAAGAGGCTGTTCTCAAAATTGGCGACGACCTCGTTGGTGCGCGCCGTGCGCACATCGGCGCGGCGGGCAAACTCGGCGAGGAGAAGGCGCTCCGCCTCGGTGCTGGTTTTGTGATAGGCGACGAGGGAAAGCATCACGCCGACAACGATCACCCCGGCGACGAGCAAGCGTCGCCAAAGAGGTCAGGTTCGCGCGGTTGTCGCCATGAGTTAAAATGCCTATCGAGCGCCTGCGATTCAGGCAAGGCCCGACCTGCTCAGGCGGAATAGGGCAGGGGGAACCGACCCGTGAGGTCGAGCACCTGCTGTTTTATTTGGAGGATTGTCTCCTCCTGATCCGTTGTGCCGATGGCGGCGAGGACAGTATCGATCAGGCGGGCGATTTCCGCCATGTCTTTTTCAACCAGTCCGCGGCTGGTGACCGCAGGGGTGCCTAGGCGGATGCCTGATGCTTGGAAGGGTGAGCGAGTCTCGAAGGGCACGGTGTTCTTGTTGCAAGTAATATTGGCCAGATCGAGGGTGGCTTGCGCTACTTTGCCGGTGAGCACGGGAAACTTCACCCGGAGATCAATCAGCATGAGGTGGTTGTCGGTCCCGCCGGAAATGATGTTGTAGCCGAGCGCGGTCATGCCGAGGGCGAGGGCCTGCGCGTTTTTGATGACCCGCCCGGAATAGTCCTTAAACTCGGGTTTGAGGCATTCGCGGAAACACACGGCCTTGGCGGCGATGACGTGTTCGAGCGGTCCACCTTGGGCTCCCGGGAATACGGCGGAGTCGATCGCCTTGGCGTGCTCGGCTCGGCAGAGAATCAGGCCGCCGCGCGGACCGCGCAGGGTTTTGTGCGTCGTCGTGGTGACGAAATCGGCGTGGGGCACGGGCGACGGGTGGTGCCCCGAAGCCACTAAGCCGGCGATGTGCGCGATGTCGGCAAACAGATAAGCGCCGACACTCCGGGCGATCTCACCCATGCGGGCGAAGTCGATGATGCGCGAGTAGGCAGAAGCGCCCACGGTGATCATCTTCGGCTGCTCGCGCTGCGCGATGGCGGCGAGCTCGTCGTAGTCGATCAGGCCGTCCGCTTCGCCGACGCCGTATTGCACAAACTGGTAGAGCTTGCCGGAAAAGTTGGCGGGGTTGCCATGGGTCAGGTGGCCGCCATGGCTAAGATTCATCCCGAGAATCTTGTCACCGGGCTGCAGCACCGAGGTGTAGACCGCGAAGTTGGCTTGGGAGCCCGAATGTGGCTGCACGTTGGCGTGGTCGGCGCCGAAGAGTTGCTGGGCGCGCTCAATGGCAAGGCGCTCCACTGTGTCGACATGTTCGCAACCGCCATACCAGCGTTTGCCGGGATAACCCTCGGCGTATTTGTTGGTCAACACACTGCCCTGGGCCTCCATCACAGCCGGGTAGGTGAAGTTTTCGGAAGCGATCAGCTCGAGGTGGCTTTGCTGACGGGCGAGCTCGGATGTGATCGCGGCGTAGATTTCTGGATCAAGGGTTTTGAGCGGCGAGGCGTTGAGCATGGGCAGGCACCAAATCCACGCGGAAACCCACCCAAAGCAAAGTTTTTCCTTAGGGATTGCCGGGGACAAGCGTCTTAAGGTGGGCGACCAGCGTGGGGATGGCCTCGACCAGCTCATCGCGGCAGATTTCGTAAAGCTTGAGCGGGCCACCGAAGGGATCGGGGACTTCCTTCTCGGCCGACCGAGGCATGAACTCGCGAAACAGACGCATCTCCTTCGGCGGCGGCTCCGCTTGGAGGTTAATCATCGCCCGGTGGGATTCGGTCATGCAGATCACCAGGAGCGCGTCGTCGAGGAGTTTTTGAGTGACGGGCTGGCTCTGGTGCGCCGCGATGTCGATGCCGACCTTCTTGAGCGCGACGACCGAGTTTTCGGAAACCTCGGAGCCTTCGCGGGCGACGACCCCAGCGGAGAGGACCTTGAGCGAACGGAGCGGCTCCGGTTGGGCGGCGAGAGCGTGGCGCAACAACCCTTCACCCATGGGGCTCCGACAGATGTTGGCGGTGCAGACGATCAGAATGTGGCCGAGAGCAGACATAGTTGGAAGGCCAATGGGACAGCTTTTGCGGGCAATTGCAAAGGTGGAGTCACCCCTCGTGGCGCGACCGGAGAACCAGCCACGCTCGGTGCAACTGCACGGCACGCTGCAAGGTAGCGTCGATCAACGGCTCGGCCGCGGCTGGGGTTGGCGTCTCTTGGTCGGAAGCCTCCGCGCTCGCGCCCAAGTCGATCGTTCGGTCTTCGAGCCGAGCTTGCACCACAGCCGCTTCGTCGCGGCGCACTTTCTCGGTGGCGTCGACGAGCAAGACGGCGATGTCCTTCGCAGTGCCGACGGCGTCGTAGGCCCGCCGTTCTTGGGCGGGCGAGATCGCCACCGGAATATCGGGAGTGAATTCGGGGGCGGTGGCCCCGACGAGGAGAGTGCCGACGATGGCCGGACGCTGGGTGAAGAGGCGACGCAACGCGGCGTCGGTCGCTCGATTGGCCAAGAGGTAAATCGGCGCGCGCACCGAGGCGTGCCGCCCGAGCCAAGCTCGGAGCTCGCGCGCGCCAGCCTCGTCGCCGCGGGCGTAGCGCAGATCGAGCACGGCGGCCGGGGCGGTCAAGTTTGCAGGGAGGTCAGTCGGAATCGACGAGACGCGGATGTAGAGTAAACCTCGCCCGAGCTCGCGCGTCATCGGCTCGGCGTGACCGGATGTGGTTACTAGGCTGGCGAACGCGACGAGGAAGAGGAGTTTGTTCATGGGCGGTTCAATTGCCGCGCCCCGATGTCGCGGCGGAAATACTTGGTCGCGCACTGAATGGCGTCGCATCCGGCATAGGCGGCCCGCGCGGCCTCGGCGAGGGTCGGGGCGAGTGCCGTGATGCCGAGCACCCGGCCGCCGTTGGTGACGAGTTCCCCCGCGGCGTTGCGCGTGGTGCCGGCGTGAATGGCGCTGACGTTGGCCGGAAGCGAAGGGATCGTAATGACGTCGCCCTTCGCGTAGGATTCCGGATATCCTTGGGCGGCGATGACAACACACAGGGCGTAGTCGGCCTTCACCTGAAGTTCGATTTCGCGCAACCTGTCGGTCGCCGCGTGCCAGAGCAACGTCAATAGGTCGGTCTGGAGTCGCGGCAGCACGACTTGGGTTTCGGGATCGCCGAACCGGGTGTTGTATTCGATCACGCTCGGACCTTCGGGCGTGAGCATGATGCCGATGAAGAGCGTGCCGCAAAAATCCATGCCCTCGTCGGCGATCGCCTCGACGGAGGGCTTCACGATCAGGCTTTCGATCTGCGCATAAATTTCGGGGGTGACGACTTCCGCGGGCGAATAGGTGCCCATGCCGCCCGTGTTCGGTCCGGTGTCGCCGTCGCCGATTCGCTTGTGGTCTTGCGAGGTCGGCAAAATCACGTAGTCGCGACCAGAGACGACCACGAGAATCGAAGTCTCTTCGCCGACGAGACAGTCCTCGATCAGCAACTGGCGTCCGCTCGAGCCAAATTTGCCGTCTTCCAACATGGCCCGCACGGCCGCTTCGGCTTCGGCGGTGGTTTGCGCCACAATCACACCCTTGCCAGCTGCCAGCCCGTCGGCCTTCACGACAATCGGTGCGTCGCGGGTTTGCAGGTAGTCGATGGCCGGGCCGACTTCAGAGAAGATGCCAGCGGCGGCGGTGGGAATCCCATATTTGAGCAAGAGTTGCTTTGTGAAAATCTTCGAGGCTTCGAGGCGCGCGCCGTCGGCGGTGGGTCCGTAAACGAGTATCCCCGCCGCGATCAGTTGATCGGAGAGCCCCAGCGCCAGCGGCACTTCGGGGCCGACGATCACAAAGTCGACCTGTTCGGCTTGCGCGAGGGCGACGAGCCCGGCGACATCGTCGGCTGCCACGGGAAAACAGATGGCTTCGTCAGCGATCCCGGCATTGCCGGGGGCGCATAGCAGGCGTGGTTGGCCGGGCGATCGAGCGAGGGCTTGAATGAGAGCGTGTTCGCGACCGCCGGAGCCGACGACGAGAATAGAGGAAGGGAGCGACGTTGCCACGGTTTGAAAAACTCAGAGCGAGGAGCTCGTGGCAAGGTTTCGCTGGATCGCGCCGACGGTATGACCGGATCCGCCGGTCGGAAAAGGCGACTTGGACAACCAAACTATAGCACCTGCAGTTTCTCGCGGTAGAAGGCGATGACCTCGTCGGGGTCGTCGGTGAAGAGGATGTAGTCGGCCATCCACGCGGGGGCGCGCTTGTCGCTGATCATCTGGTTGACCTGGCTGCGAAGGTCGCCCCAGAACTTGGCGTTGAAGAAAATATAGGGCACGCGGGGGCGAATCCCGAGTTTCAGGTTGCACAGCTCGATGCCGATTTCCTCCAGCGTGCCAACTCCGCCGACGTTGAAGATGCAGAAGTCGGCTGCTTCGAACCATTTTTGTCTGAAGTGGCGGGAGTTTTCTTGAAAGGTGTTGAAGAAGTCGACGCCGAGCTCCGGTGGCTGAGCCTCGAGTTCGAGGAAACACGCCCCGGTGAGCGCGCCCTTGCCGCGCGCTTGGTCGGTCGCGAGGCGCATGACGCCGCCGCCGCCGCCGGTGAGCACGCCGAGATTGGAGCCCATGAAGCTTGTCAGTTTGTCGACGAGGGAAGAGATGCGGTCGGTGTCGGCCTGATTCAGCCCGACGGCTGAGCCGTAGAACGCGAGGATGGTGGCTTCTTGGAAGCGGCGGGCGTTTTCCTCGCGCACAAAGAAGCCATGCTCTTTTTTGTAGGTGTGGCGGTAGAGATCGTTGGTGACTTCGTCATACCAGTAGACGCGCACGCCGATGGCGTGAAACGTGTCGAGGCGGGCGTGGGCGTTGCTCGAGAGGAAGTAGCCATGAGTGCGCGACGCGTGGCGGAAAATGATGCGCTTCAGGTTCACGTCGCCGATGCGCGTGATCAGCTCCATGTGTTCGAGCAGATCGGGGAAGAAGTCGACGATGAGGGTGTCGGCATCACCGGGAGCGGCGTCGAGCGCTTGAATCATCGTGCGGTAGCCGATTGGGCACGCGTCGCCTGCGAGGAGTTTGCGCAACTCATCACCCTTGGCGCGGACGAGAATGGCGCGGTTTTCCATCGTGGCGCTCTGACCCCGGACGGTGATCTTGGTTTTCGGATGAGCGGCGCCGTTGTCGACGGCGGGGGAGGCATCGAGGCACTTGAAGACGTCGGTCGCGGTCGAGAGGAGGCGTTTGCGCTTGCGCGTGAGGGTCTTGATCTCCGGATCGGTAAACGCCGGGGCGCGGAAGATCTCGACCGAGACCATCGGGTTGACCACGGGTTGGTTGCCGGTGTTGTAGATCTCGAGCATGACATTCGTGCCGAAAGTCTTCACCGGATCAAGCAGGACGGCGCTGGTGTGGATGCCGAAGTTACCCTCGCCCTGATTGAGCACGACATAGTGCTCCTTGAGATACATCGAGCAGCTCGTGAGAATACCGGAGCGCGGCGGGATCGTGAGCGGGGCGGCCTCGTGGCGCACCTGCACCTTGTCGAGGAAGGACCGGCCGGCGTCGCCGCTGACGATGCGCTCGAAATTGTGACGTTGGAGCTTCGGATTGAGCGTGTAGCTGACCTTGTGCGGCGTGAGGAATACCTGCCCGAGTCGGTCGATGCTGATCGTGTTGGGCAGCTTGAGCTGGTTGCTCGTGACCGCTTTCCAAATCTCGTCGGTGGTCAATTTGGCGGCGGCGGGGGCCCGGAACAGTCGACCGACGGGAATGCCGGGCCGCAGCAGTTTTTTCCAATATTCGAAGTGGGGAAAACTCTGATCAAAGATAAACGCGTCTGCTTCGAGGGTGACGCGGTTGCCGTCGAGGACGGGCGAACCGTGCAGGAGCATCTCGATGCCGACGCGGGCGAGGGAGCTGCGCTCGCTAAACTTGAGCTCGGCGAGGTGAGTCTTGAAATACTCAAATTCCGCCGGATTGCGCGGCCAGAAAGCGAGGGTCAGCACGACGGTGCGCTCGTCTTTTTGTTTAATAGCCAGAATCTGGCCGTCTTGGCTGGTCCAAAAATCGTCGGGGTTCATTAAAAATAGGGGGCAAGGTGGTGCAATGTCTTCGCGGACACAAGGGGGGAGTAATTGATTGCCTTCGAGTGGTTCGGCTGGCACATCCGAAAACTCTGTGGCACAAAACCCGCTTTCCCGTTTCCTAAATTCACTGATTCTACACGTATGAAACCCACCTCCCTCCTCACGACGGCCTTGCTGGCCATGGCTGCGACCACGGTCCTGCTGGCCCAGGAAGTTAAACTGAATATCCCCGCCGAGGGTGACGCACCGGCTGCGGTTGCAGCCCCCGCCGCTCCGGATCTCCAATTCTCCGAGGCAACCTTGATGGAGACGCTTGGCTGGTTCGTGATGAACCGGATCGGGATCGCCGAACTTCAGCTCGCGCCGACCCAGGTCGATTCCTTCATCAAGGGTGCGGCGCTGGCCGCCAACGGCAAAGACTCCCCCCACGACTTGGCCACGGTCGGTCCGGTGATGAATAAGTTTATCGGCGCCCGGCAGGACGCCGCCCTCGAGCGCGCCAGCCAAAAGAACATCGAACTCGCCGCCACCTTCTTCGCATCGCTCAAGAGCCGCCCGGGCATCATCGCGTTGCCGGACGGCCTTTGCTACGAAGTGCTCGAGCGCGGCACCGGCCCTTACGTGAAGCCGACGGACACTGTGAAGATCAACTACACGGGCATGTTGCTCGACGGGCAGGTGTTCGACAGTTCTGAACAGCATGGCCAGCCGCTCGTGATTGCTCTCGACCAAGCGATCTCCGGTTGGTCGGAAGGCATGCAGCAGATTAACAAGGGCGGGAAGATCAAACTCTACGTGCCTTCAACCCTCGCCTACGGCAACGAAGGCGCGGGCCCAATTCCTCCCAGCTCGGCGCTGATTTTCGAAATCGAGCTGCTCGAGATTCTTCCTGTGGCCAAAGCCACGGAATAAGCCTTCGACTAGTTTGCTCAATAAACCCCCGTCTTAACCGCGGGGGTTTTTTGTGCTCAGGCGGTGAGCTCGCGAGCGGCGGCGATCAAGGCGTCGACGCCCGCCGCTGTGGAATCCCAGCCGCACATCAAGCGATAACCCGCCACCCCGTGGGCCGGATGAATTTTCCAACCACGCGCGGCCAGGGCGTCGGCCAGCGCCGGAGGCAGGTCAATGAAGACTCCGTTCACCTCGGTCGGCGAAACCAGTCGGCAGCCAGGCAGAGCGACGAGGCCGGCCGAGAGGCGCTGGGCCATCGCGTTGGCGTGCGCGGCGTGGCGCAACCAGGCGCCGTCGGTGAGCATGTGCGTCCATTGCGCGGCGGCAAAACGCTGCTTGGAGGCGAGCTGACCGGATTGCTTCACGCGATAGGCAAATTCGCGGGCCAACTCGGCGTCAAAGATCACCACGGCTTCGGTCGACATCATTCCGTTCTTCGTGCCGCCGAAGCTGAGCAGGTCGACGCCGGATCGCCAAGTGAGGTCGGCGGGCGAGCAGGGGGACTGGCTTTGCAATGACGCGACGGCGTTGGCGAACCGAGCGCCGTCCATGTGCACCGCCATCTGGTGGCGGCGGGCGACTTCGCTGAGCGCTTGGATTTCCGCCAGCGAGTAGACGGTGCCGAGCTCGGTCGATTGAGTAAGCGACAGTGCTCGAGTCCGCGGAGCGTGCACGTCGTGATTGCGTGCCGTGGCGGCCTCGACCGCAGCGGGGGGGATCTTCGCCCGGTCGCCGGGAAGCGGCCAGACTTTGGCGCCGCCGGTGAAGAACTCGGGTCCGCCGCACTCGTCGACGTGCACGTGGGCGAGTTGGTGGCAGAGAATGCTGTGGTAGTTGCGGCACGCGGAACTCAGCGCGAGGGCGTTGGAGGCCGTGCCGTTGAAGACGAAGAAGACGGCGCACTCCCGCTCAAAGAGTTCGTGAAACAGCTGCTTGGCTCGCGCGGTCCACTCGTCGTCGCCGTAGCTGGCGGCGTGGGCGCGGTTGGCCTCGGTGAGTCCAGCGAAAGCTTCGGGGCAGATTCCGGCGGTGTTGTCGCTGGCGAATTGTTGATCCATGGTCGTTCGGGTGGGTGGGCTTCATGCAGCCGGAAAGTGTGCGGGACGCCAAGGGCGTTTTCGTGTTTGGCAATTCCAGTGGAACGCCGTTCCCTGAAGGCGGACGATGAAAGCAATGGACGTTAATATCTATTTGGTCGGTTTCATGGGCACCGGCAAAAGCACGATCAGCCGATTGGCGTCGCGCCGTCTGGGCTTTCGATCGATGGATAGCGACCATGAGATCGAGCATCAGCAGGATCTGACGATCCCCGAGATTTTTGCCCAGCAGGGCGAGGCGGCTTTTCGGAAAATGGAAGCGGCCTTCGTGGACGGAGGGCATCCGGCAGAGCGGACCATCGTCGCCTGCGGGGGTGGACTGGTGGTGCAACCGGGGATGCTCGCCAAATTGAAGGCGCGGGGCGTTGTGATCTGTCTCCATGCGTCGTTGGCTACGGTGCTCGAGCGCACGCAGCGCAATCGCAACCGCCCCTTGCTCGAAGTCGAGGATCCGGAGACGCGCCTCCGCCAGCTCTACGCCGAGCGGGAAGCGATCTACAAGCGGGCGGGCTCGGTGATTCTCACCGACGCACGACCGTTGAACGATATTGTCGCGCATGTCGTGCGGTCGTGGCGGCGGGAAGCGAACGACTTTGTCCGTAGCCGCGCGCCGACCGGTTAACCATGGATGACCGACAGGAAACCCTGCGCAGTCGGTTGTTCGCTCTGGGTTTCGACTCGGTGCGAATGGCGCGCCTGCGTGACTTGCCGGGCGCCCGCCTGCAGTCGTGGCTGGATGAGGGTATGCACGGCGACATGGCGTGGATGGAGCGATCGGTCGACAAGCGCCTCCACCCCGGCCTCGTGTTGCCGGGTGCGCAATCGATTATCATGCTCGGGGTGAATTACTGGCCGGGCGAGCTGGCGCAACCCGGCGCGCAGTGGGCCCGCTACGCACTTTACGAGGATTATCACGATACGATGAAGCCGGCGATGATCCAGGCTGGCGAAGTGTTGGCGGAGCTCTACCAACTCACATCGATGGACTATCGCTATTACATCGATACCGGTCCGGTGATCGAGCGCGGTTGGGCGGCGAGTGCGGGACTGGGCTTCGTCGGCAAGAATGCGATGTTGATCTCGCGCCAGCATGGCAACTGGCTCTTCCTCGCGTCGATCTTGGTGCGAGCGGAGTTGATCGCCGATCCGCCGGTGCGCACGCAGATTTCGGATTTTGCCGATGTCGGCCTGCTCTGTGGCAAATGCACGCGCTGCCTCGACGCGTGTCCCACCCAAGCTTTTTCGGCACCGGGCATCGTGGATGCGCGTCGGTGCATCTCCTACCAGACGATCGAGAACAAAGGGATCATCCCGCGGGAGCTCCGGGCGGGGATCGGGCAGCACATCTACGGTTGCGATGTGTGCCTCGAGGTGTGCCCGTGGAATCGGTTCGCACAGCAAGGCCGCGAGTTGCTCCTCACCGCGCGCTTCGATCTGCCCGAGCTGGGGCTGCACGACTTGTTGACACTGACGCCGGAGCGATTCGCGGAGATTTTCCGCCGCACTCCCATCAAGCGCTTGAAGCTGCCGCGGCTCCTGCGCAACGCCTGCGTGGTGGCGGGCAACGGCGGCGACGAATCGTTGCTGCCCGTTCTAGTCGACTTAACCGGACACGACTTGGCGCTGGTGAGAGCGCACGCGGTCTGGGCGGTGCAACGGTTGGGCGGGGCCGACCAATTACTCGCCCAGCGGGCCGCCGAACGCGACCCGGACGTGCTCGCCGAGTATGCTTGGGCCGACGCCGAAACCGCGCAGTGCTAGGCGCTGGGCTTGGCGAAGAGCTCTTTCATCCGAGCGACGACCGATGCGGGCGGGCGCACGGGTTGCCCCTTGAGGTCGACGAAGGCGTGTTCGCTCGCACCGGTAGCCAGCAGTTCATCGCCGCGCAGAACCTGGTAGGTGAGACGCACGCGAAGAGTGGGCTTTTCCGCCATGGTGGTGACGATGGTGAGCGTGTCGTCGTAGACCGCCGGGCGGCGATACTTCGCGGAAATTTCCAGCACCGGCAGACGGTAACCCTGCTCTTCCAGCGACCGGTAAGGGATGCCCTGTTCTTTCAGCAAGGTGGTGCGGCCGATCTCAAACCACGGCAGGTAATTGGCGTGATAGACGATGCCCATCATGTCGGTCTCGGCATAACGAACGGTGACTTGGCTGCGGGAAACGATCATGGGTTGGCGGCAGGATTAAAGAGGGCTTCGGCGGAGCTTTTCCAGTTGTTTCGCCGCGCCCAGACGCGACCGTGATCGCCGAGGCGGCGACGCAGGACGGGGTCGGCGATGAGACGGGCAAACGCCGCCGTGAGGGCATCGGGCTCGGCCGGCGAGATGAGCAGGCCGGTTTCGCCGTCGCTTACCGCCTCGGCCACGCCGCCGATCGCATGGGCGACCACGGGCAGTCCGTGGGCGGAGGCTTCGAGGTAAACTAGACCAAAGCCCTCAATGCTGTGGCTGTGCGGAATACTCGTCAGCGCAAAGATGTCGGCCTGATCGTAGATCGGTCCCAGTTGTTCGTCGGGCAGGTTGCCGAGGAACTTAACGGTCACGTCGGACTGCGCGGCTTGCTGGCGCAGCAGCTCGTCGTAGTTCTGTTTGGCCTCGCCGCCCGCGATCCAATACTCGACTTGAGCGCGCTGCTCCGCGGGCAGACTCTGCAGTGCCTTCAAGGTTTGCAACTGGCCCTTGCGGGGATGGAGGCGCCCCACTGTCAGGATGACCACCTTGGCTTGAGGAGTCGGCGAGGGGATGGTCGTGCCGGTGAGCTCTGCGCGCAATGCGCCGGGCGTGATCACGGTCTTTCCGGCGGCTTCGGGAAAATGTTGAATCAACAGATCCCGGGTGAATTGCGTGAGGGTGCTGATGCGCTCGGCGTGCTGGATGAGCCGACGGGCGAGGGGGCGCATCAGACGGTTGTGGTGAAATTTCAGGATCTCGGAGCCGTGAAACGTCATCTGAATGCGCTTCGGACGAAACGCGTGCAGGAGCTGCAACCACATGAGTGCATACATCGGGCCCGGTTCGGCGAGATGGACGATCGCGCGGCGCAAGTCGCGACGGTGGCGGATGAGCTGCCGGGCGAGCCGGATCTGGCAAATCAGATTGTGCGAGCCTTTGAGGCGCAGTCGATGAACGAGAAACGGCCAAGATTTCTCGACCTGGCCGGCTGGGAGGGCCTGCGCCCAGACTTCGACCGGCAAACCGGCTTGGGCCGCACCGCCAGCCATCTCTTCCGCAAAGGTCGCGATCCCTCCGCGTCGCGGGTAAAATTCGTGGGTGATGATGAAGATGGGCGGGCGAGAAGGGGCGCTCATGAGGGAGCTCGATCGGCGGGGGCCGCTCGAAAGTTGGATTTTATTGATCGCGGGGACGGATCAGGCAAGCATCGGGTCGACCTCGGAGTGAACAAATGACCGAAAATTTGAGGAACAATGGGGTGCTTTTCGGACCTGAATCGACCCGTCCGCAGCCAAGAAATGGGTTTACATTAGAGAGGGCCGTCACATAAAAGGATCCAATAATGGCAGAAGCGGTTCAATTCAACTCGGGCACCAATAAGCCTTTCCCACAAGAAGCGAAGTCGTTTACGCCCGAGGACGAAGTCGCGTTGCGCGAATCGCTAAAGCGCTGCTCGCCTTCGACGTTCGAAGCCGCGGTGCAGTTTCGAAAGACGGGAAATCCCGAGCATCTGCCGGCGGTGGTCATCGGGGTAATCGAGCGGTTTGTCGAACCGGACCTGCGGACGAAACTCAAGGATGCGGACGACGATTTGCGCCTGATTGAGGACCTCGGGGTCGATTCCCTCACGATGATGGAAATCGTGATTCTCGTGGAAGAGGTGTTACATATGTCGATCAACAACGATGAGTTGCGCAATCTCCGCACGGTGGGCGATGTGAAGATGTTCATCGATTGCAAGGTGCGCGGGTTGCCCTTGCCGCAGCCGACCAAATTTCTGCCGATTGAGCACATTGCTGCGGTGATGCCGATTCAACCACCGTTCCTGTTCTTGAACGAAGGTTCGGTCAGCTCGAGTGGGGCCAATGCGAAATACAAGATTTCGGGCCAGGAGTTTTTTCTTCAGGGGCATTTTAAGGATAATCCAGTGATGCCGGCGTCGATCATGCTCGAAGCCCTTGGGCAGCTTGCCGTGCTTTATCTGCTCGAGGGCATGGTGCCGGAATCGGGTAAAATGGTGAACCCGTCCACAATTTTCTTCACGGGTTGCGAGGGCGTGCGGGCCCACCGGATCTGCAAACCGGGCGATATCTTGACCCTTTCGATCAAGCTGAAACGCGCAAAAATGCCGTTGGCGACGTTTGAGGGCGCGATTCGCGTTGGGCAGGAGAAGGCCGCGATCGTCGAAGAGATCACGCTCACGTTTGGTTATACGGATATCCCGGCCCAAGCCGCCGAACCCGTGGCCAAGAAGAGCGATCACGACGAAGGTGGGGCTCCCCTTAAGGTCGCCGTCAATTCCTGACACCGTCGGAGCAAGCCTCTGAAATCAGCCGATTCTCGAAGAACCCGATGGTTCTCCCGCGTTGACCGACGGCGCGGAAGTGGATTCGCTGCTTGCGCGAATCGCATAATCCAAACGCCGGCTATTCACTCGGCCCTTTCTTTCACCTGTCTGAATTTATAATGCCCAGAGTATTCATCACCGGACTTGGCTTGATCACGAGCATTGGCAACAACGTCACCGATGTGACGGCGAGCCTGCGAGAAATGCGCCACGGCATCGAGCACTACCCTCCGTTTCAGGATCCCATGGTTCCCGTCAAAGTCGCGGCCCCGGTCAAGGGTTTCGTCACCGACTCCAACGATCCCGAGGACTGGACTTTTCCGGAACGTTACACCATCAAACGGGAAGTGCTGCGCGGCATGGCTCCGCACGGCGTCTACGCATGGTGCGCGATGCTCCAGGCCTTGGAGGACGCGGGTTTGGAGGAAGCCGACATCTCCAACGTGGAGACCGGGCTCTACGCGGCCTCGGGCGGCTCGCCCCAGCTGATGGGCTACATGCTCAATCGTATGCATAAACAAGGGGTGATGCGGTGCTCACCCTTGGGCATCGTCGCAGCGATTTCAGGCACTTTGAATTTCAATCTCGTGGCACACTTCCGAATCAAGGGCGCCTCCTGCGGGTTTTCGTCGGCCTGCGCTTCGTCCTCGCATGCGATGGGTTATGCCTACGACGACTTGGTGATGGGGCGGCAGAAGCGGATGTTCGTGGTCGGAGCTGAGGATGGCAACGTCGATAGCATCCTGCCGTTCGCGGGGATGCGCGCGCTCTCGATGCAGACCGACCTCGCTAAAGCTTCGCGACCGTTTGATCAGGGGCGCGATGGATTTGTCGGCACCGGAGGCGCGGCGGTCCTCGTGCTGGAGACCGAGGACGAAGTCGCTCGGCGCGGCGCGAAGGTCTATGGGGAATTTGTCGGGTGGGGTCAGGCGTCGGATGGGCACAACGTAGCCATCTCGCATCCGGATGGTGAAGGCCTGCGGGTGGCGATGGCGAATGCGTTGCGCGCCACGAAGACTCCGATCGAGTCGATCGATTACATCAACGCTCACGCCACCTCGACGCCGATTGGCGACATTTCCGAGGCCCGCGCCCTCAAAGCATTTTTCAAGACCCCGGCAGCTCGCCCCGCGATCAGCAGCACGAAGGGGCTGACGGGCCACGGTCTGTCGCTGGCGGGAGCGATGGAGAGTGCCTTTTGCTCGATCGCGCTGCGCGATGGCTTCATGCCGGGCTCGGCGCACATCACCCAGCTGGACCCCGAGTGCGAAGGGTTGAATATCATTCGCTCGACCCTGTCGGCCCAGCCCAACGTCGTGTTGAACAACAGCAGCGGGTTTGGTGGGGCCAATGTAAGCTTGGTGTTTAAGCGCGCTTCCTAACGTGCCTGCCGCGCACCCACTCTCCACGATCTACCGCACCGCCTTTGTCACCGGCGCGAGCACCGGGCTGGGGCGGGCCTTCGCGGAGATGCTGTTGGGGGAAGGGGTGCTGGTGTGGGGAACTTCGCGGGAGCGGTCGCGATTGGATTTTTTCGGGTCGTCCGCGGGATTCACCGCCGTGGCGTTGGATCTCGCCGATGGTCCGCCGGCCGAAGCCGAGTTTCGCGCGGCGGCGACCGCGGCGGGGGGATTCGATATCGTGATCAACAACGCGGGTTACGGGGTGTTCGGCGATTTTGGGGCGACAGAATTTTCGGTCTGGGAGGACCAGATCCAGGTCATGTTGATCAACACGGCGCGGTTGAGCCATGCGGCACTCGGCGAAATGCGTGCGCGGGGTTCGGCCGCGGCGCTCGTGAACATCTCGTCGTTGGCCGCGGAGTTCCCGCTGCCGTTTCAAAGCGCCTACAATATGGTTAAGGCCGGTCTTACCGCCCTCAACGAAAGCCTCATGATGGAGACGGCCGGTTCCTCCATCGTGGTGCTGGATGTGCGCCTGGGAGACTACCGCACGGATTTTGAGACCTCGTTGCGGCGACCCGCCGGGGCGCGCACGGCGGCGATGACGCGGGCGTGGGAGGCCTTTGTCCGCCTGATGCAAAGCGGTCCGGCTCCAGCTGGTGCGGCGGCGGCATTGCGGCGGGCGTTGGCGCAGCGGCGCAGCGGGACGGTGCGCTGCGGACGATTTTTTCAGGCTAAGGTTGCGCCCTTCATTGCGCGGTTCGGTTCGCTGCGGCTCAATCGCTGGGTGCAAGCGCGCTATTTCAATCTCTAGCATGTCAAAAGTCCGCATCCTCGTTCTGACCTCAAGCACCGGCGGCGGCCACGACGCGCGGGCTGAGGCCTTTGCGGAGTGGTGCTTTCAATTGTATCGGCACGATGTCGATGTGCGCATCGAGCAGATGCTTGAGAAGTCGTCGCTCTTCAACCGCACGGGGGTCAATTTCTACAACTGGATCCAAAAGAAGACCCCGTGGATGCACAAAGTCTTCTACACGATTGTCGAGGCGCTCAGCTTTCTTAATCGCAGCTCGGTCACCTTCGGCCAGCGCTACTATTTGGAGGTGCTCGAGGAATACCGTCCGCACTTGGTGCTGAGCGTGCACGACTGCCTCAACCGCGGCTATTTCCAACTCGCCCGGAAAGTGCTTGGGGGTGAGAAGGTGCGGTGTGCCACTTACTGCGGGGAGTTTTCTGGCGGCTGGGGGTATTCGCGCAACTGGCTCGAACCGAGCGTCGATCTGTATTTCTCCCGGACGGAGACGGCGCGAGATTTCGCCGTGAAGCACGGGATTGCGGCCGAGCGAACCCGCGTCCGTGGTTACCTGATGCGCCCGCGCGCTCACCTCGAACGGCTCTCGCCGGCGGCGCGGATTCAATACCGGGAGAAAGAACTCGGGCTGCGGCCAGACCTCTTTACGGTGTTTTTGGCGACGGGCACCAACGGGGCCAATAATCACATGGCGCTCCTCCCGACGCTCCTGCGTTATGCTGACCGCTGTCAGGTGGTCGTGGTGTGCGGGCGCGACAAGGCGATCTACAACGATCTGATCCATTGGCGGGCCAACCATCCGGGGCTCAACTGCTATATCGAAGGCTTCTCCGACGTCATGCATCTGCTGATGCAAGCGAGCGACGTGATTGTGACCCGTGGCGGCACGACCACGTGCGCGAAGGCCTTAAGTTTCGAGTGTCCGATTATCTTCAACGCCTTCGGCGGCATCATGCCGCAAGAGCGCCTGACGTGGAAATTTTTTCACAACGGCGCGGCGTCGGAGACGATCGAGACGGCCGCCGAGTTTGCGGCGATCATCAGCCGGTGGATACGTGATCCGGAGGCTTATCGGGCGGCGCGGAAAGATTTCCTCGACCTGCGCTACGATGAAGATCCGACGCTGTTGATCGACGAGATCGTTGAACTGGCCAACGAAGTGGAAGGGGCCACGCTGGATCGGAAGCCCTTTCCGCCGGATGACGGCGGCACGGCGAATCCGATGTTCGGCCCGCGGGTCGCCGCCTTAAAATGAGGCGGACACTTCGAGGGAGCTCTGGGGATCTAGGGTCACCTCGCCGAGGCTCGTGCACTCGACTTCATCATTCTTGAACAAGCGGAAGGTAATCGGCTCGGCCACGCTCGTGGCCTCCCATTGCCACTTGCCGATCGAGACAAACTGGAGCGGGACTCCTTTGTCTGCGCTAAGGCCGGGCCCGGAACCGCGAATGAAGAGTCGGTTGCCGATGCCAATGTAGGCCGACACCAGCAGGCGGGTCGTGCCATCGGTAGTCAACTTGCGGGAGCGGGCCGGTTGGTCGAGGGCGTCCAGTGAGAGCAGCTCGTCGTCGGGATCGGCCGCCGGTTCGGCCTTCTTGGGCGGCTTCTCGGCGGCCTTTGCCTTGGGTTGGGGCGCGGATTTTGGCTCCGGCTCGGGAGTCGCCACTTCGATGGTGACTTCCGGCTGGGGTGCGGCGTCGATGGTCTTCACGACGGGCGGGGCCGAAACCTCGGTGACGGTGGTTTCGGGCGCGTTCGCAGGCGCGGGCGCGGGAACGGTCGTGGTGACCGCGGGGTTGCTCTGCGTGGAGGCTGGGGGTGGAGGTTGGCGGACGGGTTTTGGAGTGGCGGCCTTGAGCTTGGCCAAGGCCTCGAGGGCCCGGTGAATTCCTTCTACGGCGTCGTTGAGCTTGCCGGACTCGGCGGCACGCATGGCCTTGATCTCACCTTGGAGCGCGGTGCTGGCGGCGGCGGTCGCTTCTGTTTGCTGACGGCCAATTTCGAAAAGGGTGTCCTGAAGATCGCTGGGCGAAGACTCGGCCTGCGACAATTGCTTGCGCGACAGTTCGCTGACTTCGTGCAGGCTGGTCGCGGCGACGCTGATCTGCTCGGCAGAATCGGCGATGGTGCGCGTGAGGGCCTCGAGTCCACGTTGCCGCTCATCGAGGGCTTCATCCTGTTTGGCGGCGTAGTCGGAGAGGAAGGGAATCGCGAGAAGAATGGTGGCGAGGGCGATACCGCCGGCGATCGCGATCGCGATCGGCGCAGGGTAGGGGGCGGGGTTGCGTTGGGCGAGAAAGGTCGCCGCGCCGAGAAGGGCGGCGGCGCCGATGAGAAACGGCCATTTGGGTAGGCGCGGCGTATCGGAAGGAAGAATGCTCATGGGGTGCGGGGCGCTCGGTTTTTTTGGGCTGCGCGGCGGGGTTTCTCAAGGAGAAAGCATCGGGCAAAAGGGGGATTGTCACGCCGACCGGGGTGGGCAAGATGAAGGTCTCGATGAATTTTAGCCATTTCCTGCGAATCGAACGAGACGAAGACACGGGATCGAAGCACTATATCGTGCATACGATCGAGCCGCGGTTTTCGATGGAAATCGCCCCCGACGTCGACGCCGAAGATCGCGTGGGCAGAGGGGTGATTAAGCGGGTGTGCCTCCCAAATTCGTGGGTGGGCGATTACGGGAAATACCGGAAATTGATCAATTCAGCCCAGGAATTCTTCGCGTCAACTTTCGCCGACCCGGTCGCAAAATCGGTGACCAACCGGCTGGCTCGGTGAGCCCGTGCTCAGGGCGTTTGGACAAGTCTTAGCTGGCCGTCCTCACGCTCGAACTCGACGATGATTGTCCGGAGGGTGTCGCGTCCGATGTAAGGTTCGAGAGCGGCGGCCAACAGGGGCAGCGCGGCGCGGAGGTCGCCCGCCCGATCATCGACGATCGCCGTGACGGTCCAGGCTTCGAGGCCCTTCGTCGAGGAGGTGCCGGCATCACGGACGCGGGCGGAGAGGCGGAGGTGCTTCCGGAAGGTGGTGATCGAGTTGACGGTGACGTCGGTGCCGACCTGTTGATAGTGCCCGGGCACGGGGACCGTTTCAGTGACCATGGTGGTGTTCCCCTTGGCATCCTTAGATTCACGAGTGCGAGTGGAGTAGCCGCCGCCGATTTCCGCGTAGAGGGGCGTCGCAAACGTGTAGGTGGTGGTCACCGGATCGCCCATGCCGAAATCCACGAACAAATTGAGGTCGGCCGCGCCGGGTGATGGAGCCTCGTTGTAGCCGCGCCGGGCGAGGCCTGCGCGCAAATGGCGGGCGACTTCTTGGAATTGGAGATCCCCGAGATCCTCGGCCTCAGGCGTGCTGAGAGCGAATGCGTAGGTGCGGTGAGAGTTCGCAAGCTCAGGGTCGGCCAGCGCACTGACTTGCACTTGGTAAGTGCTGGCACAGCCGCTGAACATGAGTCCGGCGACCGAGAGGGTAAGGGCGACAAGAGCTTTCACGGCGTTAAATAAACCGAAGCGATGGACCTTGGCGAGCCAGAGACGTTCCCCGCTGGCGCGATAAATGGTGGCGATCGCAAATTGTTCTGCGGAGAGGAGATTCGCTTCGGTGGGTGCGAGCTCACTATTCTGATCGGCGTCAGCTCGCCGGAATACTTTCCCGGGC